>OIYR01000132.1_pt1 | contig 41352 bp, 57 predicted proteins | sample 1588221 | NCBI WGS metagenome assembly OIYR01 (sample SAMN03283292) | human gut metagenome | biome: human-associated habitat; material: feces | host: Homo sapiens | place: Peru | collected 2012
AGACAATAACGAAGAATACGTAAAAGTAGTTGAAGACTTTGTATTGGTTGTATTATATGGTGATAATGGACTTATCAGCAAGTACACTTATGAAATAGACGAAAACGGAAAGTTGGTGGAATAAAGATTATGACTAAAAAGAAAAGGAACAAGATTTGTTCTCAACCGAAATTATTAAGCCTTGATACATTAAAAGCTTTAATACGTAAAAGTGATACAGGATTGTTATTTTGTTTTGGTAATTCTTTTATATCTAGAGTTATTCAGGCAAAGACAAAAGAATACGATGACGAGCTTGTTCCGTCTCATGTTGCTATGATTGTTAACGGACAGTTTTTATATGAAAGTACATCAGCACCAGAGAGATTAGGTAATAAAAGAATACCTTCAGGAGTTAGAAGGTATCTGATAAAAGATTTCTATAAATTAGAAAAAGGAAAAGAAGCTGAATATTATTTCTATCCTTGTAATTTACTTAATTTACAATTAGAAAAATATTTATTCTATCCTTACGGAAAAGATACTATAATAGATTTTCTTTTGAAAGATGGCAGCGATGGTGATAGTAAAGGTTTAATCTGTAGCCAATATGCTAATATATGCAGCGATATATTAAAAGACGAACCTTGTCCTACGCCTGCTGATTTATTTAGAGCTATAAGGTAATTAAACATTATAAACTTTTATTACGAATGTATTGAGATTTAGATTAGAATAGTTTATACTATAAATAAAAATGAGGTATTTATTAAAATGATTTATTATCAAATAAGATTAGAAGAAAATAATAAGATTACAATTTTAGATGTGATAGATAGTGATATTAAACCAAAGGATGGTGCAGGAACTATGTTTGTCAATTTAGATGAGATGAACAAGTTTGACCAAAAATTAGTAGAGTCAGAATATTTATCAGGAATAGAAAAACTTTTATAAGTCTAACTTCCTTCGACACTACTCTTTTAGAACGGACTTATCTAGTATTTTATATGGAATATTGCTTAGAAGATTTATTTAGATTTTAAACAACCCCTCATCTTAGCTTGGCGGTGGGCTATCTGAAATCCTTTCTTTATAACCTACGTACACATCCATTCTACACCGCCATTATTTTTTTATATAAGATAAATAAAGGAGATATAATAACAATAATGAAAGAAATAACTTTAACTAAGATTCGTAACTATGATTTAGATAACGAAACGGATGAGTATATTTATATGGAGGGCGATAAAGAAATTACAGAAAAAGAGTATGCTACAATTTACTATTGTAAACATTTAGTCTATGAAAAGATAGAGACGTTTTATTTTGATAATGGATTTTCAACAAAAACAAAAGCAATATTATTAACAGAGGAGGTATAAATAGATTATGGCAAATAGTAATGGTAACATAAAAGTAACCTGCGCAAAGTGTGGAAAAGAATTTGAATTAGATGAAAAGTGGCAAGGATTTACAGAGAAATATCCTGAACGTGTGACCTGTTTTGAATGTAAATCTGGGGCAAAGAAAAATGTAGCAACAGCATATAAAAATACACCGAAAAAGACTTCTCTGAATCCGTACAAAAAAACTATATCATCAGCTGGTGTAGATCAAAAAGTAAACGCTGAAATGTTTAGAGAAGCATACGAAGAAATCAAAGAACAATTTGAAGATGTTCTACCTGAAGTTAAAGACTTTATTGGTGGTTGGGTGTCAACAATTGTCATTAATAGAATGAGAGAAAGATACTAATAACTTATGAATTATAAGAAAATTGCTAAAACTATTTTAAAGAATTATACAAAGGTAAAGAATGGAACAGCGACGACAACAACAAACGGAAAGCAATACAGATATTCTAAATCAGATAAAAGAAGAGTTAAATAGGGTTCAAATATTAATCAGAACCAACAATTTACTACTAGCTAGATTTATCTTGCAGTTATCTGAAACTCGGAAAGAATTAGGGCTACCTAAACGAAATATATTCTTTAAATTTGAACTACTGGAAGATGATTATAATGAACTAGCTAAAGAATTTGGAAAAGAAGAAACAGATAAAGCTTTGTATAGATTAGACCGAATGCTTATCAAAAACAAACAACAATGTCCTAACAATATAAGAAAGTATATCGCAAGTAAATTAAGAAAAAGTTTATCAAATAAGGAAGAAAGAAAGAAAAAGAGTAATAGCAGTGAATAAAGTTACAAATGAAAATAAGTGCAATACAAATCTCAAATATCTAACGCGAAGTTATTATTACGGAAAGCTTTTAGATTATGAGTTTGTATCGGAAGCTATGATATTAAAGTTTGCTTGCTATACTTTATCAGAGTATTTTGGGGGCACAACTATTATTAGAATATATGTACCTACAGCTTTAGAACAGAGATTACAGGACATATTAAGGATTAATTCTAATTACTTCATAGTTGCTGCTCCTTATAGAATCAATTATAATAAACAGTACAGACATAGAGTTGATATGTTGATAAACATATTTGAGGAGATAGTTTAAATGTCCATAACAATATTAGGTTTTTTATTTGTTGTTGCGTTTGCAATGAATATCTTATTAGTAAAAGGAGATGATTTTTAGATGGCTAGAAAACTTGACAGAGGTTTAGATATATATGATTTACTAATAGATATCGTTATGAATTTAACTCCACTTCAAGCTAAGAATTTATACACAGAGTTGTCTGCTAGATATAGTAGGCGGTCAAGAACTAAATTATATAATGAGAATGGAGAGGTTGATAATAAGGGTAAAGTAAGATTAACAGAGTATCAATATAAAGTTTTAAGAACAGATTATGGTGATACATTTATCAAAAGAGCTTTTGGAGAGCTGACGCAGTATATAAAATTCTTAGAGGATAATCAAGAAACTAATGCTAAATACAAAAGTAAACTCAGAGACTATAATTCTAAAACTCATATGAATTTCTTTAAAGATGGTGGTTGGGTTTACGAAAAATGTAAACAGTATATATGTACTGACCGTATTAAAATAGCTATTAATCCATACGAAATAGAAGATTTTAATACAGCAGTAGAATATATTAGAAGTATTCCAAAAGATATTAGAGATAATGCTTTCGATGTTAAGATGTTAATGATGAAATTTCCTGAACTAAAGGAGGTTGAATACAATGAGTAGTTATTCAGAAATATGGGAAAGAATAGATAAATGTTTAACGAAGTTTGACGAGATTTTAGCAGACATAGGTGAAGAAATGCTGCCTGCAAAGAATGAATATGATGAAGATGTTTTTGAAACAAAACTAGTAATTCAACAGGATGATTTTGAAAGACTTCAAAGAGTTTACGACGAGTTAGAATATTTGAATATTGAAATAATGAATAATATAATTAGAATGAACGATGGAAAGTAATAATAACAACAATACATATATAAATAAAAGGGTCTACAAACCAGTACCAATTCTTGACGGTATTCAAGAAATCAAAAACGATTTTGAAGAAAGAATAGCTCAAGGAGATACTACCTATGGAATTGAAATCCTAGACGACTGTGTAGAAACTATTAGGAATGGTTCTGTTACCTTTATTATTGCAGCCCCCAACGTGGGCAAAAGTCTCTGGGGATTAACGATAGCTACTAACTTAGCTAAACAAAAAAAGAAAGTTTTAATCTGTTCTTGCGAAATGGGTGCAGGTCTTCTTATGGAACGACAGTTAAAAACATTAACTGGTATAGGAATGAAACAATTAAGAGATATGTATTCTTTTCATAGAGACGAAGCTAATTATATAATGGATAGCATAATAGAGAATGACCAATTTGACTACTTAAAGAATATAAACATATGCGAAACAGGTGGAGCAACAGTTGAAGATATGATTCAGATGTTTGATTGTTTCCCTGAATTTGAATATATTGTAGTTGATTATATTCAAAGAGTAAGAGGTATTGGTACAGAATATGAGGTAATAACAAATGCAGCTAGAGAATTACAAACTTATGCCAGACGAACAGGGAAGAAGTTTATTATCTGTTCACAAGCATCTAGGCAAAGTAATGACGGTGCGAAATATGGTAGTAATAATAAAAAAGATAATTTTGATGGTGGTAAAATTAGAGGGAAAGGTTCAGGCTCTATCGAAGAAGATGCCGATGTAGGTGTAACTCTAATGGAATTAAACGTTGCAGGTGAGAAGAATATTATTGCAACACTGTTCAAAAATAGATATGGTGATAAGAAAAATATATCGTATAGATATAAATTAGATAATAGATTATGTTTAATCTTGGAGAGTAAGAATTATGTTTAACAAGATGCCAAAAGTTATAATGCTTGCGATATTCTTAATCAAGTCTCTTGATTTGAGAGAAGGATTAAGTTTAGTTCAGGAGCTGGTTTATCTTTGGCGTGAGTTCAATATTAAGGTTCGTATCATTCCTAAGATTGAATACTTTACGATTTGTTTTTCTTATAAAGATAAACAGTTAAAGCAAATAAAAACTGATAGACTTAAAGATATTATTAAAATATCAGAAGAAATAAAAAGAATACAATGCGAAGGAGTTTAATTATATGGATATTAACAAGAAAGGAAAATACATAAGTTTGTATATTAAAGATGAAGTTATAAGAAAGATAAGTGATGTTTATTTTACTAATTTGATAGATTTTTTACGTCAAGTTAAACGTTATTCGTGCCCAGAAATGAATATTAATATTGTTCCTTACGTAGATATAGCTAGTTTTGTTTTTCATTTTGAAGATTATATTGAAGGATATAAAAAACCTTTAGTAGCATTCTTTAATAAGACTGAAGTTCCTAAAAATGAGTTAGAAGCTTATCATAATTTGTTTAAAGTATATATGTCGTCAGATAAAGAAATGACAATACAGAAAGCTCTGGATATTTTAGACCCACCTGATAATAGGGACAAAAGAGAAAAAAAAGAAGAGTATGATTTAACTGACGACGGCACAGGAAAGAAATATGATAACGGTAAGCCTATGGTCGGTACACTAACAGATGTATTTAGTCGAGCGTTGATGGCAGTTGGTGCGTGTATTGAATATGGTACACATAAATACCCTAACCCAAAGAATTGGCAACTTGTAGATGATGGCATTAAAAGATATCGAGATGCAATGATAAGGCATCTATTAAAATATAATGCTGGTATTGATAAGGATGAAGAAACTAAATTACCTCACTTAGCACATATGGCATGGAATGCATTAGCTATCCTAGAGTTATATATGCAGGAACACAAAGACGAGTTAGACAAGGATATTTTTAAATAAGTAAATGAATAAGCAAGATATAGATACACAATTTCACAAATACAAAGGTTACATAATAACAATTTGTAAACAGATTGCACAAGCCACATTTTCAGACAGTGAAGACTTATACCAAGAAAGTTATATCAAGTTAAGAAAAATACTTAACAACTGGAGAACTGATAGAAACAAAAGTGTTAAAAGTTATATTAGCAATTATCTAAAACCTGAATTAACATTGGTAGCATCTAATAGAAATTCTCTGATAAAATTATCAATAAGAGAAAAACGAGATAAAAAAGAACAGATAAGCATAAGTTCAATATCAACAAAGGACAATGAAGAAATAGACTATTTATCAAAATCTACCGACGATGTTCAAGAACGGTACGACACTGAACTTTATTACAAGTATTTACTGCAACTATTTAGGAAAGCAGGATTAAGTAAAAAAGAAAAAACTATATTATTGTTTTTAACAGATGATACTTATTCTTCTGTTCCAAAACCTAAAAGAGTTAAGAGACTTGCAGAGTACTATAATATTTATCCACAACAAGTTTATAGGTATAAGAGGACAGCTTTGAATAAAGTTAAAGATTATTTATTGAGACACAGAGAAGTCGAGAGGTATTTTAATCGTGGATATTAAAGAAACATACAAATGGTGTACAAAAAACAAAAACCTAATAAGGAAAATTATTTACAAGTATGATAAAAATTTAGAGAACTTGGACGATAATTATAATGAAATAATCTTAAAACTATTTAAAGTTTGTCATAATTTTAATCCCAATAAAGGTGCAAGCTTTACTACGTATGCTTACTACATATTAGATAGAGAAATGTTGTATTACAATAGAAAGAAAAGATGCGAGTTAAGTTATCCAAAATATATTCTAACTAACAACGAAGCGTATAAGAAGCATAATCCAGACAAGGATAAGTTTCAACCGCTATATAAATTTGAGCTAGATAAAGACTTTTCTTTCAAAGATGAAACTAATAGCGAGTTGCAAGAGTTAATAGACAAAACGCTAGATAGAATAAAATTAAAGTATCTAGTAACACAAAGTATTGAGCTTCTTCCACCAAAACAGAAAAGGATTATGCAATATAAATACAATTCAAATTTTACACAGGTTCATTCGGCTACGGAAGCTGCAAGAGAATTCGGTACTAGTGTAGCTGCTGTATCTAAAAATGAGAAAGATGCTATTAGAAATATCAAAAAAATGATAGGAGTGATAATTAACAATGACTAAAGAAATTGATAAAAGCTTAACAGTAGGAACATTGAAACTTAGTGTAATGATATCTTCAGATGAAGCAAATGAGATAATTGGAAATTCTAAAGGTGTAATAGCTAAGAAATTAAAAAGGTATATGTGGAAAGTCTTATACGAAGGTGCTAAAAAAATGTTACAAGAAATTAACAAACCTCTTGAAAAATAGTTTACAATATGTCATAATATAATTAAGGAGATTTTTATATAATGAAAGTAAGAACAAAAACAATGATAGCATTTATGTTACCAGACGATAATGATTTTCATATGGATGAAGAAGGGAACATTCTAGTCTTTGATAGGTTGGATGAGCTTTTTATATTCTTGACGGAAAATAATTTGCCAGTTGATAAGGTAAGTTGTTTTGAAGTAACTGCAATAGAAGAGGAGAAAAAGGGTAAATAAATTATGTATGACGTAGCTTTATTGGATTTTGATGGATATATTTGCAAGGCTTATTATGCAACCATAAGTAGAGGTTTAACAGACTTTGATGAGATGTTAGCTTTACTTGAAGAATTAGTCAAGTCTGCAAAATCAAAAGTAGATAAGTATGCAGATATTAACTATTATATATCTGGTCATACTTACAAGAAAGATATTTATCCATCTTATAAAGCTAACAGAAAGAAAGACCTTTTACTTGGAGAATTTAGAGAATTTATTAAGCTTTACTATGAAGATAAAATTATTAAAGACAACGTTGAAGCTGACGATTTAATAATAATGGATTACGAGCACTATAGTAAAACTCATAATCCAGTAGTATTTTCTGATGATAAAGACCTCAGGTATTATTGTAAGACGTATTGTAAAATAAATCTATCGGAAGAAATTATCGAGCAAGATGAAAAAGAAATGGAGCAACATAGAATTATTCAATTCTTAACTGGAGATAAAGAAGATAATGTTCAAGGTGTTTATGGCATCGGAGAAAAGAAAGCTATTATTGAATTAAATAAACTCGGAGGAATCACAATTGAGAACGTAATAAGAGTTTATAGAAATAAAGGGGTAGATATTGATGAATGCTTAAAGAATTTAATTCTTATCTCTCCGTTATATAGTAAATTTATCGAAGGTTATTATTATGATGACGAGAGTACATTGGATAATATTATAGGTCTTTTAAAATACTGGAATAAAAAAGTGAAGGATATATATTATGAAATGGGTTAAAAATTTCTCAAGTGTTTTAATTTCATTTATGGCAGTTTATTTTATATTCTGCACAATGAGTGAATTACTAGCTCAACTAATATTCTTCTGGGGGTTAAGTATTATAAGTGTTTATATTTTTAGATTAAGTCATTTTATAATAGACAAATTAAAGAATATAAAGTTTTGCGATTGTGGTTTCTGAAATAGAGATGGGATTTACAACTGGTATATTAAGTTAGTTGACTTCAATAAAGAGTCTTATACAAGAGATAACATAGAAAGAAATAATAAATGAGTTTATTTGTAATATTTTTAATTGGATTTTGTATAGGTGGCTTAGTAGGCTGTGATAGTCCTAGGCTTAATACAAATACTCCTCCTCCTATACAACCTAAAAGACCAAGAAAATATAAGTAAATTCGAGAGGTGAATAATGGCAGATAAAGAAATAATAATTAACGGTTTTGAGGTAAGTGAGTGTGAACATTATCGTTACAAAAAATGCGAAATCAATTATGAAGAATTAGAAGGAGGAATAAATGAAGAAAGCTAAAGATAGTAAAGAATACGATAAAATGTTATTTGAGTATATTGAAAAAGAATTAGGCATCTCTAAAAAAGAAACAGCTAAGCGTAATAAAAAAGAAAGTAAGGTGTTAAATGAAAAGAGATAACACGCTAAAGGAAGAAACATTAAGGCTTAATAACGGTAAGATAATAGTAGTGTCTGATATTCATTTCCCTTATGAAGATAAATCTGCTGTGACAGCTTTTATAAGAGAGGTGGGATTTAAGAGACCAGAAGCAATTGTTCTTAATGGAGACCTACTTGACTTCTATAAGCTTTCTAAATTCTCTAAAGACCCAGCAGGGAAAAATCCAGAAGAAGAGATAGAGATGTGCAAAACTTTCTTAAAGAAACTTAGAAAAGAAGCAGGCAAGGAGTGTAAGATATATTATACTATTGGCAACCATGAAGCCAGACTTAGAAAGTATATATTAGATAATGCACCAATGGTAGCAGGACTAATGGAGAATGTATTCAGTTTATTAAAGCTTGAAGAGTCAGATGTTATTGGTTGTGCTAGTTTATTAGTAAACGATATCTTTATGTTTAAACACGGAACTAGATTAGGAAATAAATCAGGCTTATCCGCCATTAAAGAATTAGAAGCTCATTACTTATCTGGAGCTACAGGTCACGTACATAAATTAGCTAGATACAGTGTATGTAAATCTAAAAGAAGATTTTTATGGTTAGAGACTGGATGTCTCTGTGACTTAAACCCTGAATATATGATAGACCCTGACTGGGAACAAGGTTTAGGTATTATAACCTTTGAAAAAGGTAAACTTAAAAATGCACAAGTATATCCAATCGTAAATGGAGTAGTGATATATGATTAGTTTAAAAGAATGCAACGAGCAAATAAAAGCATTACAATCATATCTTCAAAATAATAAAGGTATGACAGACGCTGAACGGATTGCAGTATATGATACTCTAACTTTTTATTTGGATAGTAGAGCACTTTTGGTCATGAGAATTGATAATACTGGATATGACAACAATTAGAGAAAAATAAGTAATGAGAACTTATATTACAAAAACATGGAAATTCTATACGGCTGGTGTAAAGGGAAAAACTAAGTTAAATAAATGGTTAGAAGATAATAAATAAGGAGTAATGATGATTTGGCTAATTAAAGAAGTTCTTCCTTTTGGATTTACTAGAACAGTACAACAATGTAACAATGAATCTGAGGTCGTAATATTCCTGCATAATTATGTCAATAAATGCAGAAATATTGGAGAGTTAATAGTTGAGAAGAAGGTGCTATAATGAGTAATGAAAGAAACATCGAAATAACAACAGAGATGCTAGAAGCTGTTGCATTAGCTCAATTATATCGTGAAGATGCTACATTAGCTTTGAGAAAAATAATCACAGCTAAATTAACATCTAAGGAAATAGCTCAACTATATAAAGATATTCTTAAACATCCAAAGTTTCAGGAAGTCAAGAGTGATGCGATTAAATTAGAAGAAGCTACGTTAGTTGATGATAATAGCGACACTATTATGCTGTTCTATAACAAACTATTAAAAGAAGCTCAACAAGAAAAGAAATATGAAGTGGCTGCTAGAATTTTGGGAGAGATTAGAAAACTTAAAGCTATTGACGATGCAGAACAGAAGTTTGAAATTATTATAACAGTTAAAGAACCAACTAAAAAAGAAGAAGCCGGACAGTGAAGTCGAAGACGAAGATAAGGAGAAGAGTTTACTCTTCGACACTAACATTTAAAAAAACACTTTCCTTGATTTTTAACTAGGGAGCTTAATCAAGTTTTGTAAAAGAAAAGGAAACACCCCCACCTATGCGATTATATCCATTTAAAATATTTTCACTATCTAAAAATAAGAGATTGTTTAACAAGCATGAACCTCACCGAACTATTGGTTTGTACGATGTAGAAAAGATGAATTATTCTGAAGCAGTGAGACAATCCAAGTTTGTTAAAGATTGCAAAGTCTCTATACTTTTAGGTAGTATTATACCTAAGGTTAATTTAATAGTTCTGGACTTAGATGATTGTTTTGATAGTGAAGGTTTTTTAGAATCTGACACTGAAAAGTTTTTAAAAGAATTTAATGCAGATGAATGGGAGGTTTCTTCTAGTGGTACTGGAATACATATTTATATTTTAACCAAACTTGACCTAGAAACGTTCATTGTTAAGGATTTAGAAGGTTGTAAATCTTTTGAATGTTATACCAATAAACGACATATAGTAACTACAACTTTTGACTTTAAGAATACTAATCTAATTATAGGCGCTCACGACGAGTTTATCAGCAATCTTTATAATAAAGTTAAAGAGTTAAGAAAGAATAATAATAAATATAAACAAGAGACAATGGTTAAAACAATATTTGAAGGAGTTAAAATAGAAAATGAAGAGTCTGCTTTTATAGCAGGATTGAAGAAACAATCTCCAGTTACTGATATGTGGACTTTACGTAAATGTGGTTATAAAGACAGCAATCTTATCGAGATTATAGATACAGAACCTACTAGCGTAGACCAGTCAGCTCACGATGCTAAGCTAATTAGAAAGTTAATGTATTACACTTACGATTTCGATTTAGCTTGGGAGTTAGCAAAAAAAACGAATTACTATAAACATAAAGATAAAAAACATCAAGATAAATTTAATAGTGAAAGATACAAAGAGCGTACTAGAATGTTTATAAGAGGTTAAAATATATGACTGAAGAACAAAAAAAGAATAAAAAAGGTACAGAGAAAAAAGAAAATAAAAGCAATGATGAATGTATTAAGAATTACAATCTAGCTAAAGATTTCTTTAAAGGTAGGCTTTCAGCTGAAGAGAAAGATAACATTTTTGCACATCTTCTTAAATGTCAAAACTGTTTAAAAAGCTACAAGTTTTATTTAAGAGCCATAAGAAATGAAGATTTTAACCTAACAAAAGAAGCTATAGATTTCTGTAATTCTAATCTCGAAAACGACAAGTTGAAAACTAGAAAAATATTAAAGAAGCTAAAAACTACTGGTCTTTATACACTAGACAATAAATATGAATGCATTGCTAAAGAGTTTAGATTATCTAAATTAAAGGATGTTGAAGCAATTAGCCAGCTCTTCTTAGGCGATGAAACTATAGAATCTATAAAAGACCAAGAGTTACTACTTGAATTTACTAAACATTTATGTTATAATATATGTAAAGAAATAGATTTACTTGAAAGATGTTATCGAAAAGAAATGGGAGTTCTTGTAAAAGATAATATTTCTAAAAAGGAGATACTTACCGATGAGAGACCTTAATCAATACGATGTTATATTTTGCGACATAGATGACACATTAGTACATGGCATTTGGACGGACTTAATGTCAGTTACTTGGAAAATATTCAGAAACAAACTATTAGCAGAAATTTTAATGGAACTTCAAGCAGCCCTGCACATATTTAAGTCTAATCAAAAATTACGTCATATGCTTATGCAATGTGAAAAGCCTATAATATTTCTAACAGCTAGAAAAGAATGTTTAGCTACGCATACGCTACTTAAATTTATGTTAGATAAGGGTGATTTAGATTTTAGTATATGTTCGCTAGCTACAGATACACCAGCAGTTGACAAAATTAATAAAATAGTATTCTTTATGCAAACTTGTATGTATGATAAAGTGTGTTTGTTTGATGATAATGTAGAAGTTCGTAGAGCTGCATCTCAATTGGATATAGATGTATTCGACCCTACTACAATGTTTGAAGAGAAAATTGGATAAACAAAATGACTAAAAAAACACATTACGAATTATTTCCTTCTCAATATGACTTTATGTTTAAGATAGATGATGAAGCGAGAAAAGAATGTGACAAAGAAAATGGTCGTGGCTCTTATATGGACTTTTCACTCTATCAAGGAGGATTTGGTTCAGGTAAGACGTTTTGTGGTTCATTGCGCGGACTTATTTTTGCTTTTACTTGGGCTGGTTGTACTGGTTTGGTAGGTGCTGCATCTCAAGACCTTTTAGACAATACAACAAAATCTAAATATGAATGGCATTTAGAGAATATGGGAATGAAAGAAGGACAACATTATTGGTGGTCTGACAGGAAGACTAAATTAACTTTACAAAACGGTTCTACAATAAGATTCAAAACAGTATCTAACTGGGAGAACTTTCGTTCAACGGAGTTTATGTGGATAGAACTAGAAGAAGCTTCCTTGATTGATGAAAAAACTTTTAAAGAACTTTCAGCTCGTTTACGTGAAGCTGTTAAAGATGATTGGATAAGACCTTATAGAGCAATGTTCTTACATACAAACCCTCAAGGAACTAGAGGGTGGATTTACAAACTGTTTAGAAATCCAAAAACTAAAATAAGAGGATATAGGGCTTTAACCGCACCTACTACAGAAAATACATATTTACCTAAGACGTACGTAGATAATCTCATGGAAATGTATTCAGTCGAGGAGGTAGAAGAGTTAATTATGGGTCTTGATATAAATAGAGATAACACTATTGCCTTCCCAGACTTTTCAATGCAGTACAATGTCTCTAATGATTTGAAATTTGATAAAAATTCTACATTGATTTTAACTTGTGACTTCAACTATAATCCTATGTGTTGGTATTTAGTACAAGAAATTAATGGAGAGTGGCACATCCTACAAGAATTGATAGAGAATAATGTGACAACAAAAGAAATGTGTAAAATTATAACTCCAATTATTGATAGTTATGGAGTAAGAAAATTCACTCTAATGGGAGATTCACACGGTAAAGATAAAAAAACTAATGGTTCAGATTATTCTGTTATGTTAGCTCATTTTTCAGATGCTGGATATGACGTTACATTGAGAGTACAAAAGTCTAATCCATTAATAAAAGAGAGACTTGCAGTACTAAGGGGTCTTATTAAGAATGCTAAAGGAGAGAGACGTCTTAGAGTTTCAAGTTCTTGCAAATGGTTGTTATACAATTTTGATGAATGTAAAAACCAATTATCTAATGGTGGTCTAAAACTACCTACAGATAACGAAATTCAACAGGATGATAATAAACGTTACTTAATTCACCCTATAGATGCTGTTTCATATCCTATGCACTTTTTACACAGCTTTAGGTCTACTTGTGGAGAATCAGAAAATTTATAATAGGTTAAAACTTATATTTATGTATTCTATAATATTATAGAGTAACAATGGTAACATATAGTATAACGGAGGATTATTAAAATATGCCATCTGATGAAACTATATCAACGAAGGAACAATGGTATGATTTAACTCAGTATAAATCAGAAATTGAAACTTTCGTTATTAAGAAACGACAGCAGTTAGATAAACATTCAAATATGCAAAAAGTTTCGGATGCTTTATACCGTATCTGTTATTCAGGCTCTACTGAAGCAGAAAGAGAAAGATTCCCTTTTGCAGCAGAATTATTTAAAGTTTATAAAACAGCTTTAATTGAAAGTTCCTTGAGTGGTTATACTGCACTTGTTGAAGTGAATGGTGAAGATGCACAAAACGTATTAAAAGCTCCTAAAGTTAAAGAAGCTATGACGTTACAATTTAAGGCAATGTCTATGCTTGAAAAAATATCAGGAGAAGTATTAGACGATTGGTGTTTTAAAGGTGAAGCTGCTGGTATTATTAAACTCGTAGATACGAAGGAAGAATACAGAGTTAAAGCAGAAATCACTAATGAAGAAACTGGTCAAAAAGAAATGACCTTCAAACTTAAAGAAGGTGTTGAATACCAAGATATTGGTATTGATTTCATCGACCCATTGGATTTATATATTGATGGTTTAGATTACGAAAAAGACCCTGTTGGATGTACGAAAATCGTTCGCTCATTTATTGACGCTAAGAAATTACTAAGTTCAAACGCATACCCACTACTTACGAGAGATGATAAAGAAGCTATTATTACAGGTGTAGGTAGGAATGGTAATGGAACTAACAACCCTTGGTTCAACTGGGCAGGAAGTTTCTCTAATATAAACAATAGTTATGAAGTATCCGATAAAAATCAAATAGAAGTATTAACTTTTAATGGCGATTATGTTACTTCAGATATGAAAGTTTTAAATAATATTCAAGCTGTACTTGTTGGAAATAGAATAGCAAACCTACGCTATAACACCGTAAGTACAAACAGAATCATTTATGCAGCTTATAAATTAGATAGAACTACACATAGAAGTATTTCACCTTTGGCAGTTACTTTACCTACTAATAAACTTGTAAATAGAGTTACAGATATGTTCATCAAGAATTTAGATGAAGTATCTAACCCTTGGTTATTGTATGCAAAAGGTACAATGAACTCTAATCAAATAGCTGAAGCTCGTAGAAAAAGAGAGTTAGAATATAACCCTTCAGATGAAAAACCTACATTCTGGAGTCCACCTCCAGCAGCTAATAATGGATTAGATTTAGTAAATCTAATTTTACAACAAAATAAAAATGTTCTAGGTTTGAATAATTATATGGCTGGTGATACGTCTGGGGCGGTAAGGACTGCTGAAGAGTCTAGTATCTTATTCCAAAAAGCTAACGCTAGAATGAGAGTAGAAACTGATACATTCTCATACAGATTTATGTTAAAGTTATTCCAATCATTCTACGCATTCAATAGAGAATTAGCTTTAGCTTATAATAACCCATTAAAAGAAATATACTCAGACCCTGACTTAAAGGTAACTATATCTACAAACGCGTCTAAGGCGGATAAAGAAGGAGAATTGCAACGATTATTACAAATGTTGAATTTACCAATTGCACAGATGATATTTGCAAACCTTCAACCAGACCAAGTAGTTTTAGCAGTGAGATATCTAATGTCTAAAGCAGGTCTGACAGATATGGATAACTTGTTACAATTGCAAAAAGAGGATGGAAGTCCTGAAGATGTTATGATAACTCCAGACCCTTCAGTAAAGGAAATGGTAGATATAACTCAAAATAATAATGATAATATTAATATAAATGAAGCAACTGATGTATAATAGGAGATTTATTAATGAGTGAAAATTTTAAACAAGATTTGACAAAAGCTACTGAATTAGAAGTGGATGCTAATGTAGTAGATGAAGCGTCAACTGCTGAAGTTGCAGAACCAGCAGTGGAAGAAAAAGTAGAAGTAAAAGAAGCAGTTGAAGAACCTGTTAAAGAAGAAACAACTGAAGTAGAAGAAGCTCCAGTTGAAGACCTCGAAGAAAGCAAAGAAGAAGAAGAGGTAGCTGAAGAACATCCTGAAGGTTGCGAATGTGAAAAATGTAAAGCCGCTAAAGAAACTTCAGATAAAGAACAAGAAAAACCTGAAGAAAAAACTAAAGAAGAAAAAGCAGTAGAACAATCTGAAGAAGAAGCAGAAGTAGAGAATAAGCAAAAAGAAATAGAAGAGCTTAATGCAAAACTTGCCGAAATGGAGTTTGATAAGAAAGAAGCTGAAAATATTAGACAATATCAAATTGACAGAGCTAATGTTGAAGAGCAAGTTAAACAACAAACCGATTTATTGTCAACTAAATTGAATGAAGCTTTTACTCACTTTGGCATTGACCCTAATAAAACTTTGGATGAACTTAAAGCCGAGGATACTACTAAAGCAGCTATCGCACAGGGGTTGATTGATTCTGCAATGCAAAAACGCGATGAAGCTATTAATAAAGCTCGTCAAGAAATTACAAAAATGGAAGACGAATTAATCTTCAATAGAGTTGAGAAAGAAGTAGAGAAATATCACTTAACTCCTGAACAAATGAAAGCAACTGCTGAAACTTTTATAGCTATAATGAATGAAACAGGTGTTGCGGACTTAGCTGAAGACTTAAGAGCGAAAGTTAAATTAGCAGTAGCTCAAGCTGTAATGGACAACCCTCGTGTAGAAAAGGAAGAAGAAATTACCGAAAAAGAAGATGGAAAAGAATTAGAAACTATTGAAGAAGTTCCTGTTGTAAAGGAAGAAGAAGAACCACTTAAAGTGGAGGAAGTTGTAGAAGAAGAGACTCAAATTAAACCAGATTTATCTGAGTTTAAAGAAGGTGTAGATGGTGGAACAACTCCAACGGCAGCTGTTACTGAAGACAATATTATTGAAACTATTGCAGCACTTCCGTACAGAGAAAGAACTAAATTCATTACTGAAAACTACGACTTATACATGACAGCTATGAGAAAGGCTAGAGCTAAAGGTGAATAATATATGAAATTTAGAAAAATACCGAGAGTTATCCGTAAAGTTTTAAAAGATGAAGTTCAAGAAATAAAAGGCTTAGTTATAACGGAAGATGATACTAAAGAAGCTGAATTAATAACTAGACTTATAGTTGCAGTCTTTAACTCGTATGGTGTACCAGTTCCAGAACAAATGCAAACAGTTTTTAAGACTACATTAAAGTATGGAATAAGAGATATTAAAGATGGATGTAAAACACATGATAAGTTTATTATAAAAAGAATTTTAAACGAATTAAATAAAGAAGAGAAATCCTAGCAAGTGGTTAGGTCGGATATACAACCGCTATGGCAGTAAGCGAAGTAATCGTGGTTATTGGTGGTAGGTCGAAATATCCGTAGTGTAAATAAAAGATAAAATAAAAAGGAGAAATTAAAATGGCTATTCCGAATGTTGGCGCAGATAAATCAATGCACGAAGCTATGGCTGCAAAAATGCAATTAGTTCTTGAGCAACCAAAATCCGATATTACTACTAAATTAGTAAACAACGATTTTGAAGGTGAATTTTTCAAAATTGGTGACGCAGTTGCCATCTGTAAACCAGACCCTGCATCTGTAAACGTTGAACTTGGTGCATTAGATAATGGTACTACTCCAAAAGACCAAAGGCTTGCAGTTACTGACGTAGTATTCGCAGACCAAAGAGTATTACATATTGATAAATACGCTAAATACGCATTCATCATTTCTGATATTACTAAGGCTGAAGGTAAATGGAATTACGAATCTGGTAACCTTGATTTAGCTGCTCAAAAAATCCGTAATGCTCACAACACTGAAGTATGTCAATTATTAGCAACTGATGCTGGTATTATAGCACAACAAACAGCAGATGGCTTAGATGTTGTATTAGGTACTAAAGCAGCTCCTATCCAACTTGCTAATGCTGATGAATTATATGAAAAAATCTTAGTTCAAATGCACACAGCATTGTACGACAGAGGTGCTATTACTGCTGACGGTCAAGTAACTTACGGTTCTAACCCTCAAGAGGGTAAACAAACAGCAGGTGCTATCTTCTTACCTAGAAGAGCTTACAACGCATTCCTAACTTCTAAATACTTTACTGACAGAAGTACTCAAATGGCTGACAATAAAGTAGAAACTGGTAACGTTGCTAAAGTTTTAGGTTTGGAAGTAAACGTAGAACCTTGCTTAGACCAAAAAGCAAAAAGACATATCACAGTTGCAGATATCGCTGATGATGATACTTTGGTAATCATTGCAGGTACTAGAAATGCTGTAACTAGAGCTGGTAAAGTTCTTCCTCCTGATTCATTCCGTTCTACTACTAGATTCGGAACTGAATATCACGGTTTGGAAATCTACGGTCAAGAAATTGCTACTAAAGAAGCTGTAGTAATTGCTTTCGTTAAAATGCCTGCATAGTTGATATGTAGAATATAGTATTCTAACAAAATTCTAATGGGTAGGATAATTGTATACATTATGGTTATTCTACCTTTTTCTTTAAATAAGGAAGGATAAAAATAAATAATGTTAGTAAAAGATATTTATGATAAAGTTGCATTACTTACAGGTTTTCCTGTTTACACTAACGCAACAGATACTCCTGAAACTACAAGGTTTATTGTTGAGATGATAAGTCAAGCTCTTCAAAACGTTATTGGAGATTTATATACAAGTAATAATGTTTTAGAAAGAAATGATACTATTATCACAATCCCTCAAAAAGAACTTTACGGCATTGAAGGTACTATCAAAAAGCTTCAACTTATTAGAGATGATGCTAATAAAACTGTAAAGGTTCTTCCATACAATCAGCAAATAGACCCTGATATGATTAAAAGTGAAGACCCTAATAACTTCAACGAACCTAGTTCATATTGCATAAAAAATGGTTATCTAAGATTATTTCCAACACCAGATAAAGAATACGTCCTGAAAGTATGTGTATCTACTACAGATTTAGTTAATGCTGATGATGATAGTTCAAGAACTACTACAGAATCTATTAATGATTCTATTATGGCTACTGATGCTTTCTGTAACCTTGTTATTATCAGAACCGCTATGTTAATATTCAGCAGACTTCAAAATAATAACGCTGCAATTTATGCGCAGTATTACGAAAGCAATTTACGCGTATTTATTGAATCTGATATTAAGAGTATGGAAGCTTTCAGAGGACAGAATAGAAATGGTGGACATTATAATCTTCAAGATGGTCTAATTAATGATGAAGGAAAAGGATTCTTTAACGGAGGTTTATTCTAGATATGGCTACAGGAAAATTTCAAAAGAAACAAACAAAGGCAATAAAGTCTGATGGACGTTATATCTTTGCTGATTTTTCTGAAGGATTATATCTATTAGACAGCCCACGTTCAATTAATCAACAACTTGCATCGTTGGCTTTAAAAGGTGGTAGGAATGTTTGGGCTGAGTATGGAGCTTTAGTTCCTCAGTACGGATATAATATCGAAACTGCTCTACCAAAAAATGAGTATGTAGTTGGTATTACTGAAGATAGTAAATCTAGTGCTTCAGTATTCATACTGACTATGTTAGGTAATATTTATCATTATTCAGCTTATGATGGACTTAAAAAATACAAGACAAGCTTTGAATATATTAATGAGGATTGTTTATTTACTCGTTTAAATAACAACCTAGTTGTGTATAACGAAGGGGCTTGTAGTATATTTGGAGACTATTATAAAGAAGGTACATATAAAGAAATCACTAATACGGCGCAAGTTTCTAACTTTGGGTCTTATGCAGTGTTTAATATTGATAACGAATACTCAGACTATTTCTGGAGAGGTAAGAAATTTGCAGTACCTAATGTAGGTGGATTTAAGGTTACTTCAATCAAGGAAGCTACAAAAAAAGTTACTAAAGCTATTAAGATGCAAGATTTAGCAATCGCTAATGGATGGACATTAAAAGGCGTAGTAGCTTCAAATGGAGGTTCTGAAAATAAGGTAGTTTTAGATTCTGCATCTAATACTTACGTATCAATTAAACCTGTTAAGCAATCTGGAAGTACTCATACTACAATAACTAAAAAATTACAGTGGAGTTGTTATCGTTACAATATTACTAAAGATGCTACTAAGAAGTTGTTCCAAAATGCTGGTTTACCTACTAGTGGATATTTTTACTGTCAAGAAGATGCAGCAGTTAATAAGAAATTATATTTCGTAGGAAATTCTTCTACGAAGGCTACAAATGCAAGTCAAATTGTTAATAGATTTTTCGATATTACTGTGTTCACTACTAATTATAAATTCTTCCCTTGGATTAATATTATGAGTGGTAGTAATGCTTCTAATGGTGCGTTCGCTCCAACAGATACTGTAGGTAGTGGTGATACCGCATTTACTTTAAATAGAGATACTAGCGGTGATATATATACTACTCAAACGATAACTGTTCAAGACCCTGATTATACTGACTATACTTTAACATTCAGTGTTCCACTAGCAGATGGTTCTACGAACGTAAAAACTAAAGAACACCTAGCAGCAGGACAATATACTTGGATTATAGCTAATAACAAAACTCTAAATAAAATTGTATGCAAAATTGTTGCTAGTGAAAGTACTCTTTATGAATCACTTTTAGAATCTACTGGAATAGAATTAAAGGCTTTTGAAGATAATCCTACTGGAGAGATTTCAAAAGGTTTAGCAGAATTATTGAACGAAAATAACGAAGTTATTAATGAAGAAGTTATTAAAAGTATTAGCGTAACAGCAGTACCTGAAAGTAGTGAAACTGCTATGGATAAACTTACAGAGGTCAAAGTTTCTATTGGTGAAAAATCGATATTTCCTATAGATTTAATATACACTCCTGAAGATAGTAAATTGCCTACAGTCACTATGCACCCTAAGTTATTGGGTGGTGCTGCAAATAGGTTGTGTATTTATGATACTGATGGTACTATATATTATTCTGCTGTAGGTATTGTTGATGATTTTAAGGAAGCTGATGGTGCTGGATATTTTAAAGATTTCTATAATGATACATCTGACTGTTTATGTATTGAAGATTATCTAAACGGTATTCTAGTATCTAAACAGAACGGTTTGTATTACGTAACGATTTCAAGTTCGATAAGTTCTAGTTCTGTAAATGCTACAAACGAAGCTGGTATAAGTATTTCTAAGGTAGCCGAAATAGGTCAGCAGTATTCAGGAGACCACTGTATTGTAGGTAAAGATGTAATGGCTTTTGATAGTAATAGTGGTTCATTAGTAATGGCTTGTACTCAAAACGTATTTGGCAATATTCAATCTGGTGGAATTATGATAAGTTCTGACTATATCAATTCTGCTAATTTGGGTATTACTGAAGAAAAGAGAAAACTTGTGTACAACTCTGAGAATAATTGTTTTATTCTTTATCATGGAGATAATCTCAACAAAGGTTTATTATGGACGGTAAATGGTTCATTATTCCCTAGGGAAGTGGATAATATTATCTTTGATTATGTTAGATTCAACCAAGGTGTATTATCAATAACTAGAGAAGGGGTTATTACACAGGATTTTAAAAGAGGGACTATTATTCCTAATGTATCTTCAATTGCTGAGTTTGAACCTATAGGACTTAAAGATAACAGGTGTATATTATGCTCAATTCTTGAAATATCAGAAATGCATGGTATAGAATTTTCTATTACCACTTCAAATGCAGGGCATAGTTATCAGAAAGTTAAACCTATAATCAATTATGGTGTTAATAAATTGGATTTACCTCCAATGATTTACTCTGACAAAGGTAAGAATATAATCGTAGATTCTTTTGAGCTAGTTAGACAATGGGCAAGTAAGAAAAGTACTGCTACAAGAATATACGCTCCAATGTCAGGTAGAGAAGGAGTGTCTTTAACGATAGAATTTAAACCTAACCAAGCCTTTTGTTTGATTGCACTTAGACTCATAGATTTTAGTCAAGGAGAATAAAGTAGATGCACTATAGAAAATTAACAGAAAGAGATTTACTTATATATCTAAGCGATATAAATTCTTGCTATGATACTAATACTTTAGTCTTCGATTCTCAGAATTATCTTAAGAATTTAGATAAGGAATGGTTTATAAACACTTATCTAGAATCTCCAGATTCATTAATTATCGGTATTTTTGACGATAATGAAGATTATCTGTACGGTCTTATAATATTAGATAATATTAGGTTTGCAGATAAGTCTTGTGCTCAGGTACATATTATAAATGACAAAAGTATTTTTGGTCATAAAGTTAGGGATATATACAAAGATATTATTCAAAGTTGTGGAATTGATACTCTCTATGCAGAAATACCAGCTATTGCAGTTCATGCTATTGCTATGTGCAAGAGAATAGGTTTTAAAAAGACTGGGTATATTCCACAATGTCTACCTTATGTAAATTCTAAAGGTGTTGAACAAATGTATGATGTACAAATATGGAGCTATACAAAGGGGGTGACAAAATAATCTATGAATAAAAGAAATTCTTTCAGGGAGAGTTTAAGAAGAGCTCAGAATGCGATGAATAAAGCAACTACAAGTATTCAAGGAGCTATTAAAAATAATCAGGAAGCTATTAATAGATTAAATCCTAACAACCCTCTAGCTCAATACGCACAAGGAGTTCAAGACGTTGCCAATCTAATTGCACATCCTATACAAACTTCAAAGACTGTAGTTAATCAAGCTAAGAAAGAGATTAAGGAAACTGTCAAAAATCCTGTAGGTACTTATCTTAAAAAGAATCCTGCTTCAGTTGCTTACGATACAGGAAAAGAAATAATAGAACAAGGCATTCCTAGAACTCTAGGACAGATGTCTGCAACTAGTTTAGGTATTGCTAAAGCTCCTATCAAAGCTCCTGTTAAAATGGCAACTCCTGTAGGTGGCTCTTTAGGTGGTGATGCTATAGTTGTCAGTGCTAGACCTCAAGCATTAAACTTTCAAGCTAGTTTATTAGAACGAGCTGGAGTGCCCATAAAACAAGCTAAACAAGATATAGCTCAATCAATAAGTAGAAACAGTGACTTGCCTAACAAGGCTGTAGGTTCTTATAATCAAATTACAGGAGATATTAATATAAGTCCTAATACTAAGATTCAACAATACGGTCGTTCTAGCTATGATGTAGGAACCCACGAAACTGCACATAGAACATTACAACGATTAGAAGCTTTAGAAAATGCAGACTTAATAACTCCTGAAGGAGCAGAATTTTTACATAATTTGAGACAAAGTCAGTCTAATAAATTGACTCCGTTAGCTGAGAACGAAGCTGTTTCAAGAGGGTTTGAACTTGCAAGGAACCCTAATGTAAAATTCAACAAACAAACGTTGAATGATTTAATGATTAATCTTTCGGATATAGAGAATGCAGCAAAGACCATTTCTCCGTACTATAGAGATTTTCTAAAAGGAGGTATGTAAATAAAATGCCAAGATTTAAACGCAAGCCGAAGGCTGAGTACTTGTTCGAATTTAGAAATGGAGGAAAAAACATTGACTAAATTCAAACGTAAAAAAATAACTATAGATGCTGCTGGAAAGAAACACGGATTTAGAAGTGGCTTAGAAAATGACTTTATGGTAGCACTTGAAGAATATGGATTAGAACCTAATTATGAATCTAAAAAATTTGAGTACATTATACCAGAAAGTAAACATATATATACACCAGACTTTCCGTTAAGTCCACACATAGTCATAGAGACTAAAGGTCGATGGGTGGTCGAAGATAGACAAAAAATGCTATTAATAAAAGAACAATATCCAGATATAGATTTTAGAATAGTATTTTATAATGCTAATCAAAAAATTAAAAAAGGAAGTAAGACAACTTATGCAATGTGGTGCGATAAACATGGTTTTAAATGGGCTCATAAAACCATACCTCCTGAATGGATAGAGGAAATTTTTAATGACATAGCGCAATCGGAAAGTTGAAAAATTATGCCTAATATAATATAATATAATAGGAGGATATATTAACATGGCAAAAATAAAAAATAAATATATTAGAGCTGGTGATATAACCTATTTAGAAATCTCAAAAAGAGATACTAACGAAAAAGTCTATTTTATTATAGACTCTGAAGATAAAGATATTGCCTGTAAATATAAGTGGTATGCAATGTATTGCCCAAAAAGAAGAATGTATTATTTAGAATCTTCAAATGGAATAAAATACCATAGGTTAATTACAAATTGCCCAAGTAATCTAGTCGTAGACCACTTAGATAGGAGCACTTATAATAATACTAAAGAGAATCTAAAAGTTTGTACAATTGCCGAGAACAACCAAAATAGATATTATCCAAAACAACAATATAAACCTAAAAAAACAAATACTGGTGTTCAATATATATCAAAAGACGGCAGTTGCTACAGAGTTTCATGTCAAGGTACTCGGAAAGGTTTTAAATCTTTAGAACTAGCGAAGGTATATTTAGAAAAACTCAAGAAAGGATTGGAGTGTTATTATCGCGAAGATGGCTAAAAAAATACAGACTGATTATACAAAAGGCGGTCACGACATTTCGCAGACTGCTACTCCGTTGTATCAGACTAATTTGCAACGTATAGACCAGTATAATGCAGACCCTACACAGACTATAGATATGTATAGAGATAAGTATTATAGCGGTACTACCGACCAAAGTGATTTTTTACGCAACTACAATAGAGCGATGGCTAACAAGACTAACGCTAATTATTCTGCTACTGGTGGTGGCTATTCATCTACAGGTCAAAAAGCTTATGAAGACGCTCAAAGATACTGGAATGATGCTACTGCAAGGTTAGAAGACCAAGGTGTTCAGTCTGCTGCTAGTATGGCTCAGAATTATTACAACAACTTACTAAATGCTAATGCAGGATATAATCAAGCTTATAATCTAGGTAAAGAATATTCCGACATTGAACAGTATAATAACTTAGCTAGACAAAATAATAGATTTGGTAATCAGTTGTTAGGTGTTGGTGGCAATCTTGCTAAAGGTGTAGGTTCAGTATTAACAATGATTCCTGCTACTGCTCCTATAGGAATAGGTTTAAGTACTGCTGGTGGCATTATGTCAGGGCAGACTATAGACCCTAATTCAGCATTAGGTGTAGGTAGTGCAACAGGTGCAGGTTCTGGAGCAACTTCAGGAATGTTCGGAACTGGATTAGATAGAGATGCTTTTAATATAGGTGTCGATTATCTTAATAAAGTAATGGCAACTAATCCTGAAGGAGTTATTGGTAAAGCTTATAAACGAGGTGCTAAATAGATGGCTAAGGTTAACACAAGAGTGATTAAAGATAAAATTATTCAGATAGCTAGAAAGTACGGTGTTGACCCTAAATTAGCATTAGCGGTAGCTAAACAAGAATCTGGATATAACCCTCGTGCAAAATCTCATGTAGGTGCTATGGGAGTTTTCCAATTAATGCCAGCTACTGCTAAAGGTTTAGGTGTTAATAATGCTTTCGATATTGAACAAAATATTGATGGTGGAATTAGATATTTAAAACAAATGCTTACAGCTAATAAAGGTAATGTTGCACTTGCACTAGCTTCTTATAACGCTGGACTCGGTAATGTTCAAAAATATAAAGGTATTCCGCCATTTAAAGAAACTAGACATTATGTTAAGACTATTTTAAATGATATGGATACTATATCAATGCCACAGTCTGGAGTAACTGGAGCTGCATCTAATATAACTAATACTAATAAAGGAGGACAGAAGATGGCTAACACACAGCAAGTTTCTCTTAATCCTAAAGATTATTTAATTAATGCTAGAAATCTTCAATTAAATAAAGACCTAGTAAATAAGGCTACAGCAGGAACTGATGAAGCGGCTACTGATTGGAGATTAGTTTCACGAGGTCTGATGGATATTGAAAACTTCAAGCAGCTACATCCTGAATGGGCTGAATATGCTGATACTCACGCTCCGCAGAACTTATTAACTCTAAGAGAACAGAAATTTATGCAAGCACCTGATGTTCAACGAGCTAATGTAGACGACCTGCTTAAACTACAAGAAGGTCAAGCTAGAACAATGAGCGATATGTTAAGAGAGAATCAAGCTCAAAGATTAGCGATTACTGAAGACCAATATAATAATTATTTGAGGGCTATTCAAAATAATCCTAGGTTAAGACAACTCGATACTGGGTATCAAGTAGACCCTGAGTTAGCTAGACGTTCTGCTATAGCTCAAGGTAGATTAGGTGATAATCATTACTTAGCAGGACAAAGAGCTCAATGGGAAGCTAACCAATCTAATGTTTTAGGTATGCCTTATCAAGATTATATGGCTGCTCAGGATGCTATCTACACTAATCAATTAAAAGCCTTAGAAAATAAAGCTACACAAGTAAATGCTTTACTTCAACAAGGTATGATTACAGATAGACAAGCAGCTCAAGAATTAGGTAAGGTTTATGGAGCTTATCAAGCATTAGAACAAGAACGTATCAAAGGTGAGTACGATTTTACAAAAGCTGTTAATACTGAAATGATTAAAGGGGATACCGAGCGTTCTAAAGCTATTCTTTCAGGTATGACTGATATTAATACTAATGCAGCTACTAATGCAGCTAATCTAGCAGGTAAGGAAGCTGACTTGCAATTAGAAGCTAATAAAGCTAACTTAGGTGCTGCTACTGGTTTGTATGGTAGTAACCTAGATTACAATGCAGCTCTTAGCGGACAGGCAGTTACTAGGGAAGGTAATTTGTTAGGTGCTCAAACAGCAGCTAATAAACTACAACAAGATATGAACCAGTTTAATATGAATCAAGGACTCCGTGATGCTCAAGCTAGCTATTACGAAAATATGGGTAAAGCTTACGGAGCGTTCGCAGGTACACCCCCTACTCCTGATGCCTATGTAACGCCACCTAGTCAAAAAGGTAGAATAATGACAATGAGAGATTTGTTATTCGGAATGAGAAACGGTAATCAATAACGATAAGGAGATAAGACGTAAATGTCAAGTAATAATATTAATAAACCTGATTTATTACAAGGTAGAATTGAACAAATTCAAAATCTACCTCCTTTAAATACTGATACTCTTCCTGCATTGCCAGCAGGAAACGTTCCTGTAATAGTACCTGAAATTCCTGCAGTTTCTAATGAGCTTATAAATACAGATACAATCCAACAAGTACCGACTGCTGCTACAGAGTGGCAGTCAGGTGCTCCTGTTCCTGTACAAGTAGAACCATCAACACCTACTCCAATGGTAGTTGATAATAGTAAAGTTGTATTCCCTCAACAACAGCAAACTATCCAACAATTAGCTCAGACCCTACAATCAAATCCTGAAGCTTATGAAAGATATCAAACAAATAGAGCTTTAGCTCAGCAAGGTTTTGGTAGTGAAATGGCTAGTAGATATAACATCAATGATATTTTAAAAGATGGTGGTCTACTTCCTAAGTTAGGCGAAAATGCTTTAGATAGTTTGAATACTCTAGGTACTGGTATTGCTGCAGCTGGTGCTATAATTCCTAAAGCTACACAGTACGCGTTAAACCTACCTATGAGTACAGATGATTATAACTTTATGAATGAAATCTTCCAGCAAACAGGAGATTTTCTAAGATATGCTACACCTGAGCAAAAAGCTAGTACTGCCGCTGAGTTACTTTTAACTGGCAATCTACTACCAGCTCAGGATATTGAAGAGATAAGAAGAACTGGTAATTATGGAGCTATAGTTCCAACAATGATTAATAACTGGTTCAGAGACCCTGTTCAAGGTAGTATAGATTTATTAACTGGTGCTTTAACAGCTGTTGGTGGTTTAGGCGCAGGTTTAAAACTTGGTGGCAGACTTATAGGTAAGGCTGGTAAAATAACTAATATGGCTAATAAAGCTGCTAAAGTTACTAAACCTAGTCAAGCTGTTAAGAATATATATGATGTTGCTAATGCTACTGCTGCTCAGAATCTTATTAAAACTAGAGATGCTGGTAAGGCTTTGCAACAATTCAATATTAAAGATTTAACTAAAGCTGTAGAATCTTGTAATATAGGAACTAAAGTTAGTGGAAATGTGCTCCGCGCAAAAGAAGCTTTAAGAACTTTTCAATCAGAATGGAAAAAGGTTGTTAATGACTTCGCACCTTATTCTATTGATTTAGCTGATAGTGAATTTGCAGCTATTCAGTATACTGCAAGGAAGCTTAATTCTACATTCGATAAAGTTAGAAAAGAAGTAAACCTTTTGACAGATATGACTCCTGAAGAACTTGCTAAAAATAAAGTAGTTGAGCTTTATACACAAGGGTTAGATTTGTATAAAAAAGGTGAAATATTTCCATTAACTCAAGCAGATGCAAGAGGTGCAAGTAAAATACTTGATGCACTAGCTAACAATTCAGAAACTGTTAAATATGCTGGTAAAGCAACTACTCGTATTGCAGGTAATGCTCCTTATGAAGAAGTTGCAAAAGCATTAAAAAATAACGGTGAATGGTTAGATAAAAAAGCTGGAGAGATAGTTAAATCTATTGCGAAAGAATCCATAAAAGCTAACGGAGAAGATTTAGAAAAAGGACTTATTAAAGGTGAACTTAGATATGCTAATCCTGAAGAGTTTGAAGGGGTAAAAGATTTGGAAGAACTTTCACTTAGCAAAACTAAAGATGCAGTCAATAGCTTACCTGTTGATGAAAAATTAGTAAAAGCTCTTTCTAAATATGATACCTTTTTTAAAGACAGTAATCCTTATGCTAGAGGTACACTTCTCGCAGAAGGTTACACCATAGGTAAAGGTGTTAAGTTAGGTTCAGGTAAATATCTTGCAGGTAACGCTATAACTGGTACAGCCAATATGTTATTAAATAGTGGAGCTGAATTACCTTTGGATATTGCACAAGCTTTAGCAAGTAAAGGTGAACTTAGTAGAAATTTAGGTACTTTCAGAGAAATGAGATTGCCTGATACAAAAGCTTACACCCCTTACGGAAGAGTATTTGCAGCCACTAACAAACCTATTTCTAGCGTGCTTAATGCGCTTGATACGCATATGCAAAACTTCTTTGGTGAAGTTGCAGTGCATAATAATCTTAGAAGTAAAGGTGTACCTTTTAAAGAAAGAACTAACAAAGTTTTAGAACTAACCCAAAAGGATGAACAAACTCTTGCTAATATTATTAATGATGTTAGAAGAGTAGCCTTGATTCAATCTGGCGATTCTTGGATAGCTCCTAGATACAGAGGTTTAACTGCATTAACTACAGGTGATTTCTGGAGATGGCATGAAGAAGCTTTAAGGTCTGCTGGTCATATGATGAAGAAAAGACCTTACTTATCAGGCTTAGTTATCAATAGGTTAATGGGTAATGTAGGCTTCGATAGAGAAATGCAGCATAGGTTTGGTATTCAAGCTGACATGGATAAACCTAACATTCACCTAAAAATGGATTATAGAGATGGACAATTTAAAGAAGTTTCATCTGAAGTAGTTCCTATTATGAACAGTGTCAAATTCTCATCTGGAGTTATTCAAGCAATAACTAAAGGTAAAGGTGAACCATTAGTAGAAGCTTTAGGTCAAGCATCACCTTGGACAACTACTATTCTAAATGCTGGTATGGGTATTGATAGATACGGTAATCCTATTAAGCGTGAAGGTGCTACTATCGATTATAAAACTAAAAAGAGATATATAAACGGTCAAGAAGTTGGAGGTTTAAAACCTGATGAAGTTATTACAGCAATCGCCAATACTTTCTCAGTATATCCTAGCTTATATAACAGAACTCTAGCTCCGACGGCTGGTATGTTCACTGGAAGGAACTTCTATCAACCTTACGGTAATTCTATCTTTGGTAGTTTTACACCTGATAATCCGTTGGTTGGAGGTGAAAGTAATCTGTTCTTCTCAGGTAACCCTACAAGACCTACTACACCTCTCAACTCGCTAGACTCTTTTGCAGGTTTGTACGAAAGTAGATATTATGATGAAAACAGACCAAACCATCCAGCAATGTTAAGAAGTTTGATTAAATCAGATATGAGAAATAGGAATAAATTAATGCAAGAATATCAAAGGTACTTAAATGAATCAGGGGAAGGTGGTGAATTATAAAATGCCTAATAATGATACAAACAATGATAACGCATATATCGTAGAGGAGTTAGTACTACCTAGACCTGACTGGTATGATACTAAAGGTAGAATTTACAAAGATGCTTTAATTGAAAACTTCAATGCTATAGAAGATAAATTATTAGAGTTGACGAGATTGGACGCTTTTAGCGTTCAACCTCCAGACTTATCATCTGTAGAATATCCTGACGTTACAGACTTAGCTATGGCAGATGATAGAAGTATATTAAATCTTAAAAGTTTTTTGGAATTGACAGGCTTAATGGGTTATCCATTAGAATGTGAATTTTCAGGAACTGTAGCAAAGAAGATATCTTTCTACGCATCTGATTATACTTATACCACGATTAAAAACTTCGAGACTAATGCCAACGCAACTAATTGCTACGTTTACCTAGATTGCGTAAATAAAGCAGTGACTGTAAGTAATAGCACAACGACCCCAGCAAACGCTTGTCTAATCGGAGTTTATGAGTCAGGTATAGTAAAATGCGTAAATGATAAAGATAGTATCAGTATTAATCCTTTGTATTATTTGGCAAGGATGAGTAAAGAAACCCATTTTGTAAGAACTGATAGAGGAACGAGAGATAAATACTCCTGCTATGATGGATTTGGTTCTAATGGTCGATTATGGGGAGCTGCTGATACTAATAAAAAAACTAAATCTGACCCTAATAATATTAACTTTTTAGATGTTGGTAGATATTCAGAATAAGCAAGGAGATTAATAACTAATGAGTTTTGACTTTTTTAATACATCATATTTAGCATTCGGTCAGAAATTATATTCTGCATTTGCTACTTTAGATGATTTAGCTGCTGGAGCTAAACTGAATATTGCACAGGTTTTAGATTATCAGTCAATCTTTGAGGATTATATAAATAAGAATTATCAAGTTCCTATTCCTCAATCACCGACAGCACCTTGTAGGACAGATTTGTTCTTCGATATTATAAATGATAAACCTATATATATAAACAAAATCAATGTTAGTAGTAACAAAATTACTTTAGATTTAACTCTAGTTAATAGGACTAATAACAGAGTTACTAGATTGAAAGGTGAAACTACATTAAAAGAAGGATATTGTTACTACGAAGCTGAAGCTATATCTAACACTAACCCTGATAGAGAACTTAAGTTCGCAAGTAATGAGTCTGAGGTTGTAGGTACACAGCTATTCAAGTTCAGAATAGATAAGAATAATATTTTGAATCTTGTTGGCAGTGTATCTGAAATGTATATAAAACCTAACGATTTAACGGCTTATTCTAGTATGAGTTGGGGTGATAAAGTAGCTGGAGCTAATCAAGATTATACAGCTCAAGATTACGAATGCCTGTGTATAAAAGGACATTACAGGGATATTCAAATAAAACTTAACGGCACTATATTAATGCAAGGACAAGGAAATTATGTTCTAAGACATTGTATTATGTATGTTAAAAAGGGCGATGTTATTTCAGGTAAATACGAATATATAAATAGAATTAACTATAACTTATAGGAAGGAGGTGAAAAAGTTTAAATGGTTAAAAAATACTTTAAAGGTCAAGTAAAGATTGCAGATGTTAAAGAAGCTTTTGATGATATTGTCAAAGTAACGAATACTGTAGCTACTGTATACAATGCTTCTAAAGCTATTGAAGATATTGATTATACTAAAGGTGGAACTACACTAGCTCCTTCAGGGTATACTCTGACTGTTGGAGGTTTTAAACAAGCGTTATCTTTAGCGGATAGATGTGTAGTTGGAGCTAAACCTATATTGATAGGTAATAATCAAGCTAAGCTAACTGCTGGTGTACTTATCACTAAAACTGGAGTACACAGATTGCCTGATAGTATAGTTACTAAACCTGAAGGTGGAAGTAGTAAACGTACATTATATTATGATGTAGATAATAAGGCTTACACTTGGACTCCTAAGGGAGAAACTGAAACTGTAGTAGTACGTAAAAATTTTGAAACTCCGCTATTAAACAAAAATGCAGATAATGAATATTTGAACGATACACATAATAGCTGGGGTAAATTAGATGCTACTATGTTAAAAGGTTTAAGAGGTAAAATCCTCACCCCTTCTAGTTATGGTAGAACAGACTCTAGTCCAAGCGGAATAAGTTGGCTAACAATAGTTTTTAATAATACTAATGCCCCTACAGGTGATGTCTGGGAAAATACCACAGAGAGTATCAAAGCAAACGGTTCAATCAAATTACCTATTGAAAGTTATCCTTGCATATATACTGACCCTTTAAGAGAAGGAGATAAAGTAAGGCTTAATTGTACTGAAGATGGAGTTAATACCTTGTTAGGTACTGTTGGATATGGTATTATTACCTTCGGACATATCGACAAGGATAGTAAAACATTTACTCCTAAATTTGCGATAGAAGCTCACGCTACTGATTATCAAGAAGCTCTAAGTATAGGTTTATATGCTCCTGATTTTAATGATATACGAACAAGAATCAATTCTGTAACAGGTCACGCAAACTATAGTATTGATGGATTAGATTATCAGGAAATTGAAGTTTATATGAATAGAGTAAGTTATACTAGTAATAGGCTTTCATTCATGAGTATAACTTCTTTGACTTATGCTTTTGGCAAAAAAACTACAACTGAAGAACCTTGTATCGATATTAGAATAACTCTCAATGATGGTACTTATCAGGATTTACAGATAGATTTACCTCAGGATATTAGCAAATATGATATCAATTGCGTAATGAATTCTTTAAGAGGTTGGAATTTAAATGATAAAACTGCCAACCAAATTCTTTACCCAAGTCCGACCACTGGGATTACTATTGACCCTGCTTTTAATAATTATCTAGGTTATTGGTTTACTTCAGATGTAATAACAGTTAATAATAAGGGAATAGGAGCTGGACAAGCTGGTTGGGAAGAAACTCAAATTATTTCAACAGATGGTTATAAAGTTTGTGACATAGATTTCAAATCTAGCAGTAAAATTGCCAGTGTGCTCAATAACTGTCAGAACGAAGCTATCAATGGAACATTTAAAATAACTTCTCAATCAAGATGGGTTAAACCAGTAGCTGAGAATACTCCTACGGATAACGTAGTTGATACTACTAATAATCCTTTATTTGTAGCTGCTATAGAACAAATAGGCTTAGAAGGTAATCCAACTACTACAACTAAACTGTTAGGTCATGAAGTATCTTATACAAAACCTTTACACCATAGAGATTTAGATACTTGGACACCGATAAACTTTCTTTTCGTTCCTAGAGGGGTTAGTAATCCTTATTCTGTAACTCCTGCTAATAGAGATTTTACACACAAGTTTGGAGTTATTATCAATAAAAATATTAAGGAGTAGGTTAATCTACTCCTTGATATCTACTATAATATTATATAAATACTTATTATAAAACAAATAAGGAGATACTGACGTATGTATATTGATTGCGTGGTAATTAAAGGAGAACCTTATAAAAGCTTTTCCTGTTCTATTCAAGTAACTGAAAACAATGGTGCTACATTTACTAACTTTGACTTAAACAATTATTCAGTTTTATTTCAGATTTTAGGCGCACCTACAGCAGATGCTAAAGTTCTTGTAGAACATTTGATTACTCAAAATACAGATTTAACAGTTGATGGACAGATAAACAACCCTGATAATGGAGAGTTTACCTTTACAATAACGAAAGAAGATACTGATTTGATAGGTCTAGGTAATCATCCTATAAGATTAGTATTATTAAATGCTGAAGATTTACAACCTGAGTTTACACTTACTGAGGGTGGACAAAAGGGTGAATTTTCAAAAGTACAAGTAGTACAAGTATAATTATATATAAGGAGATTAAAAATCAAATGGTAGATTTCAACTATTTTTTAAACAGACAAGGAATCCAAGGTAGGAAGGGTGATAAAGGTGACGCTGGTTTCACTCCTGCTATATCTGTGTCTGAGCAAACTTTAAACTCCTATAAACTCAAGATTACTAATGAATACAATGAGTTTGAAACACCTAATTTAATAGGTAATTTAGGGGTGACCGACAATGGTGGAACTTATTTACGATATGACCCTAGTGCAGGTACAGTAAGTGCTGGAGAAATTGATGGCGCTACTACTGAAACTGTAGGTGGTGTTAGAAAGTCTACCGATGCCGATTTAACTAATTTATCAGCAGATACTGTTGTAACTCCTGCAAATGTTGCAGATATGTTACCTCTAATGCTAGAAGCTGGTAGTGATAACGTTACTATTACACAAGATGAAGCTACATCTAAAACTAAGATATCAGTCGAAGGTGGAAGTGGTTCTGGTGATGTGACAGCAGCTGGAGATAATAGATTCACTGGCGATAATACATTTATAGGAAAAGTTAATATTGCTGGTGGAGCATTAACAGTTGATGGACTTGCAAACCTTAATCAAACTACTGCACAATACCTTAATGCTGTTAATATAACAAGTTCTGGAGAGATAAATGCAGTATCAATTAAAGCGACTGGCTTACGCTCAGATGATATTCAGACTACTGAAAACAAAAAATATCTTACTGAGGTAGATGTAGATAATCAAACTATCCAAGTTGTCGAAGGTAAACTTCATTGCAATTTAGACGAACTAGGTAATGAAGTTAATGATTTAACTGGTAGAGTTACAGCTAACGAAGCTGATATATCAGCAATGAAGACTGGTAAACAAAATAAATTAACAGCTGGTGCTAATGTCACTCTAACAGACTTAACCGATGGAACAGTTCGCATTGACGCGACTGGCGGAGGTGGTACAGGTGATATACCTATTGCTACAACTACAACCGCTGGTAAGGTTAAACCAGATGGGACTACAATCACTATTACTAACGATGGTACTATTAGTGCTGTTGGCAGCTCTGCTCCAGAGAATATGGTAACTACGGATACTGCGCAGACTATTACTGGAATAAAAACTTTTCAAAAGTTATATATAAAAGAATTGAATACTGCGGGATCTATAGAAATGTATGCCAATCATGGTTTAATAGCTAGAAATAATGTAGAAGATAGCACAAGTTTTCAAAATACTAGCTATTTAGAAACCAGACATGGGATATATACTAATACAGCATCCATGAGATTTGGTGAATATGATACTTCTTCAAGTGCACAAAAAATAAGCTCGTACACTAATGGTTCTGGGTCGTATGGTAATTTAATTTTAGAAGCTAATTCAAATACTAGTGATAAATCTAGCTTGAAACTCACTAAGAATTCATTGACATTTACTGCCAGTGATGGTACGGTAACTAATTTATTGACTGGTGGCGGTGGCGGAGTTACTATAGATGATAATACAACAACAACAACCTCTGTATGGAGTTCTTCTAAGACTAATGCGGAGATTACTACAGTAGCTAATGAAGTAGTTCAAACACAGGGCAATGTAGCTAGTTTAGATGGTGATGTATCTACACTTAAAACTGACGTTTCAGGATTAAAGATTACTAAGCAAGATACACTAACAGCAAGCGATACTGTTACTGTAGATATGGTTCGTCTAGGGAGTGAAGAAGCTTTAGTTACTCATTCCGAACGTACAAGTACCATTGAATTTGATTCAGGAGCTTGCACTACTGTAACTCGGCACAATTTAGATTTGCGTAGTTATGGCGGCAATATTGTTTTACAACCAAGTGATATAACTGTTCAAGACCCTATGACTTTGGAATCTTCAACTATAAAAGGTAAAGTTGTAGATGATGCTGGTAAAGCTTATTTAAAACAAGACACTGTTACGGCTGGAGATAATATAACAATTACCAACACGGCTACAGGAGTACAAATATCTGGAGCGACTAATGAGTATATAGCTCATATGGCTATGCCTAGTGATAAATCTATTGATTTAACTTTAGGTGCATCTGGTACTATTTATACCGCTCCTGCGGATGGGTGGTTTACAGCAGCAGTGTCTGGAATAACTCTTTTAGAATGCGCAGGAAATGCCCCAAATACTAGCTCACCTTTCTATGGTTGCAATACATCTACAACTACCCCTGACGAAAACCTTTATCTACGCCTTAGTTTGCCAGTATCTAAAGGTCAAACAATATTTATTAACTATACAGGTACGGCTATTACTAAACTTTTAAAATTTGTCTATGCTAAAGGGGCTGAACCCACAGTATAATAAAATCTAAACCTGTTCCACTCCTGTGACATGTCTATAGAGTTATATAGTAGACAAAATTTCTCTACTTTTCTTACTGGAAAAGAGAAACCTGTAACAGTAGCAGAGTCTGGAGCCATTATAAACAAGTTAGAAGAGTCCATTCTCAAAAGTTGACCTTTAAAAGCACAGAGGACAACCCACCCATCTGCAGATTTCGCTAGTAAAGGTTAAAAAGAAAATCTAAATAAACTATAATATAATAGAGCAAGCTCTTAAATTCGAGCAAAGCTCAAAATAGTAAAGGAGAATTTACAAAATATGTATATTACTAAACAAATCGCAGGCATAATGCCGAGAATTGTTGATAATAAGGAGAATAAATAATGTATATAGCTCGTCAAAATGATTTAATAGTATTAACAGGAGATAGTGTAGAAGCTTTAGAAAAAGCTACTTTACTAATGCCTAATATTACTATAAAAAATACCGACATTGAATATGTAAATGTCGGTGGAGAATACGTTACACCTGAAGTAGCTATTGAGAAAGAAAAAGAAAGAGTAGCAATGCTTAAAATGACTCCGAGAGATTTTCTTTTAGCTATTACTAATATGGGTGTAGAATGGACTGCCATTAAGGCTTTAATGGACAGCAATCCACAAGTAGCAATTGAATTGCAATTCTGTAATAATGTTTACAGGGGTAATCCATTATTAGACCAGTTATGTGGTCAATTTAATATAACTAGTGAACAACTAGATGAATTATTTAAGACTAGAGGTACTTAATAGTATGGTAGATTACGAATCTTTAGAGATTATAGGAATGATGATAGTAGGAACTATCGGAACTATATTATTTATATTACTAATATAAGGAGATATGTAAAATGGCTTACACACCTAAAAAGAAAACAATGACAGGAGCTGAGAAACCACAGCAAGAATTTGCTAGAGGAGTTTCAGTAAAGGTACAAGAAACTAAGTTTGGTGATATTATCAAAGTTGGTTTAAATGTAGAAGAAATTATGGAAAACCCTATCAACGATGAAGGTTTTATCAATATTGAAATTAAGAAATCTAAAGCTGGTAAAATGTTTGTAACTGTGCAAAAACCTTTAGACAAGTAATTTTAATACAGAATGAAGGTCTTTGGGAGCTTTCTATCCTGTAATTCGTAAAGTAAAGCTCACTTATTTTTTAAATAGATTAATGGAGGTGACTCGAAAAATGATTAGCATCACAACACTTTTAACTATCGTAAACACTTTATTACTAACCATCTTTGGGGTCATTTACTTAAAGAAGAACTATGTAGTAATGACTACAGAGGAGTATCAAACTATAGCTCAATTCGTAGAAGAACATTCTGACGAAGATTTAGCTAGTCAAGAGAAGGCTGGTGGAACTGGAATTGAAGTTGGGTTTGGTGCTGACTATTTAGAGGAAGAAGAAGAAGAGGAATAATCGATTCTAAAGGGTCTAGAATGCGTTTTAAGACGTGTTTATATATACCCCTTATAGATTTATCCTAGATTTTACTAACCCTTCTTAAAAACGATTTATTACGGAGATATTGACATAAATGATTTTATATGCTTTAAAGGATAAAAACACTGAATGGTATGTAACTAGAAATGGGCAGTTTGATGAACTGTGCGCAGATACTCGTTTATTTAAAAGAGAGGTAGATGCTGAGAGATGTTTAAGATTTAGTATAGATGGTTTTACTTTACTATCTCCTATGATACGTTCATTAGTCAGAAGTCTATTAGAGAAGAAGTATCAAAAGCCTTATCAATTTATAGATGTATCTCATAAAGAATATTTTGACACTAGAAACGAAATTGATTTAGAAATAGTTAAGGTACAATTGAATGAAAAGAAAAAGACAACTAAGCGCGCAAGCTAAAAAAGCCATGCAACGCAAAAGAGAAATCGATTGTATTAGGCAGGAAACGATTAACGTATGGAAAAGTATAGGAACTATAATATTCACTACTTTTGAAGAATTAGCCATGATGTTAGACCTACCTAATACTGATTATATAAAAGAGGGTTTTGATACTATAAAGAATGAACCTTCTTTTTTTGTTGGATGTAAAGGACGAGATATCTATATAGATTACATTCCTTTTTAGGGTGTACACGTTTTTTGTTAGATGTATATATAATATACAGGAGAGTTGAATGGAATATAGAATAAATAGAAGTAGAGAAGGAAAGTACTGGTCAGCTTGTCCGTACTGGATAGGAGATACATTCCAATTAGACTTCATAGAGCAGCACGTTTACAATCTGATTCTAAAGCAAGGCGCACTTGTTTGGACGTTGGATTATCTTGCTGTCTTATTTAGTGTCAGTCTGAGCACTATGAGACGATTGTTGGATGATATGGTGAATAGAGAGATAATAACAAAGATTACATTTAAGAATGGTTCTAAGAGAAAATGTATCTTGATAGCGAATTATACAGAGGATGGTAAAAGGACTAAAGAAGAAATTGAGCGAATTGCTAAAGAAGGTTTCTCTCACTTAACAGCGTATCAGAAGAAGCGTAAGTTAAAAGTTTCTGAGTATGTTAATAATACATTACTGAATGAAGAGTATAATGACTTGTAATAGTCAATTAACATTTCTCTTGACTGTCAAATTGACATACAAGAGATATTACTTTGACTGTCAAAATGACACATAATATAATATATATTATATATTAATTATATGGAACATTAACTCACATTTGTAACTAACTTATACAATTTACTTATACAAAGGTTCGTCTCATAAGCTAATGCTTATTCGTTATAGTAATCTATAATATCTATAAGATATATTTAAAACTTAATTTAATTTGTACACGTTTTTTAGTTATTATTATTATATATATTATAGAATACGTAGGATGATAGAAAGACTGATGATAATATCACTGACAAAAGAAAGGTGTTCCGCCGCGCGCGGATTACGCACGTTTTTTAATTGTGTATAATAGATATATTAGTATAACTAAGCGATATATGTTTGTTTATACGTAAACTGTATAACTTAATACCCAACTTTTTATGCATATTACCCTTCTCGTGCATAAGGGTATCAACCCAATAAAGGGGGCGAAATTTGTGGGGTGGGTTATCGCCGCTATACCCCCTAGTCTTAGAATTAGTTAATGTATACTATAAAATAATATGTATATTGATTATTAAGTTATATAAATTAGTATACCTTAATAATCTTAATATAATATATATAATAAATTGATTAAGTATCAATGTATATTATCAAAGAATATTCTGTGCTATCTATATAATTGTATTGTAAAGTTATGTAAATATATAAGGTAACAACTATTGACTTTTAATTTTATTTGCTGTATAATAAAAGTATAGATAAAATTAAGCATTAACTAACCAAGCACATTGACATATTATAATATATATAATAATAAATCAAGTTTAGTTATTACATTATATATTAACTTAATGAGTGCGCCAAATGTCCACTATAAACAAAACATCATCAACATTATTAAGTAATATAAATAAAATATAAAAACAAACACTTGACAAATTATATAATATGTGTTATAATAGAGATGTAGAAAAGGTTAATTGATAATTAACTAATCTAAAAAAACGTGCAAAACGTTTACAAGACAATTAAATAACATAAGCGGTCATAATGAGAATGTAGTTAATCCATCGCTATATCAAATAAGGAAATCTACACATGAGCTAATTCTTACTTTAAAGACGTGCTGAATTGCAACTAATAGACATAAGATGATGGAGGGTCTGAGTATATTTTTTAATTTTATTTACAGAATTACATTTGATGATAATTCTATAATTAAAATATAAATGAAAGGATAATTAATAATGAAACAATTAATTAAGTATATAATTAATCTAATAGTAGATACATTTATCACATTATGTAAAGGATACTTTTGTTTATTCCTGTTAGGTTCTATTATTAACGCATTAAATGATACTTATGTATTAAGATTAACAATTTGCACATTATTTATTTTAATAATATCTAATAAGATAAAAGATGAAGTTGCACAGTGGTATTATTAATTAACATCTAACAAAAACGTGTACAAAATATATAGAAGGATATAAAACAAATGCTAGAATTTTTTAAGATAATGACGATGTTATTTATCGTTATTTACTTTGTGAATAAATTTATGTACAATTTATAGATAAAATGAAAGGATAATTATTATGGTTACAGTTACAATTGATAAAGACACATTCTTTCGTATTGCAGATTTCTTAACTTATGAGACTGATGTTAAACTATTAAACATATTAAGCAAGGAGGGATTATTAAAATGAATATAGTTAAAAATAATTTTACATTCAAACATATGGATAAGCTTAATCCTAATAAAGTTTTGCTTGTAGTTTTTCACCATCGAGGCGGAAATGGCGATGTTCAATCAATACATCAACAACATTTAAAGCAGGGATGGGCTGGCATAGGCTATCATTATTATATTAGAAAAGATGGGAAAGTATATCAAGGCAGACCTATTCAATATGTTGGTAGTCATTGTAAGGGTAATAATAGTTGTTCAATAGGAGTATGTCTAGAGGGAAATTTCAGCAAAGAATTTCCAACAGATGAACAATTGATTAGTTGTGTAGAGATATACAAATGGATAAAAAAAATGTATCCAAGAATTTACAAGGCGGTTAATCATAGGGACTTATCCCCAACGGCTTGCCCTTGTTATCCATTAGCAGAATATGTAAACCAACGAAAGAGTTAAGAATATGGCAGAAATTACCAGACGAAAGACAATAGTGGATAATGAAGTTACAAAAGAAATATTTGATAAAATTGTAGGTAAGATGTTTGATAAATTTACCAGAGAGGAAATAGAATTAACTCAACAGAACATAATCAAAACATTATTACCATTGAAATTATCCAATAAAATGATAGCTAGAGTAATAAAAGAGTTAATTCCTAATAGTAACCCATCAGCAGGCAGTGTTGCAATTCAAATAAGAAATATAAGTAAAAAAAAGAATACAACACAGCAGTTATTAGATTTAATTGAAAAGGAATTATAAATGGAAACAAGGAAAGATATAGATAGAGAATATGGAGGTGCATACTTTAAAGAAGGAGTGAGTAGCTTTGGTTATAGATGACTTAACGCATAAAGACTTCGACCCCAATTTTATTGTTGTTTCTAACAACTATGGTGTAAAGATTTTAATATAATAAGAAAGAGGTAATAAGTTATGAATAATAAAACAATTATAGACAAGAATTCTTTACAAATAAAGAAGAACACAAAAAGAAAACAAGTGTTTACTTTTAGAGTACTTAACCCTGTAACCCTTATGCTTGACACTATTACAGTTGAAACAAACTTCTTAGATGACTTTGACAACTTTGGTATCACTGTAACACACGATAGTTGGCTACCTGAAAACGAGGGTGAAATAATGTATGGTGTATTCGATAGCGACGGCGGTACTTATAACGATTTCGAGGTTTACGTAAATCTTGAAGAAGACAATAACGAAGAATACGTAAAAGTAGTTGAAGACTTTGTATTGGTTGTATTA
>OIYR01000138.1_pt1 | contig 40702 bp, 45 predicted proteins | sample 1588221 | NCBI WGS metagenome assembly OIYR01 (sample SAMN03283292) | human gut metagenome | biome: human-associated habitat; material: feces | host: Homo sapiens | place: Peru | collected 2012
AGCCACATCAATTATCATAGAAGATCTGAATTTACAGAAAAAATTTCACACCGTCAATACAGCAATTGCTTAATGGATATTTTAGGAATCAATATGCCTTGCATTTCTAAAGACGGAAAACAATTCAATGTTACACCACCGTTACTATTTAGATTGTTACCTTGTATTTTTTCTAAACAATTATCAAACATTTAGCTTAATAGCATTGCCAATGGTACATCAACGAATCTCCAACATTCTCTTCCAGTTTTCTACAAATCCCATTGTTTTAATATCTACATCTTCGTATTTGTCAAATAACATACCTATTTCATCAACAAATAAATTCCAATGGCTATCTCCAATTAATAACTGTCTTAAACATATCAATACTCCAAAAATTCTATTATTTCCTATTCCTGCTTCCGAGTATTCCTTATACAGCTTTGGAGTCTTTGTTAATTTAGCGTTATATATACGTCCATAATGTGCGCATATATTACGAACATAAGATATACTTTCTAACCAGCTCTCAAGGTATGTATATCCTACTCCAAATAATTTTGCTATCTCTTTCTTATCTGAGCTTTTCATATTTTTATAAAATTTTGACAATGTTCCAAAACTAAACACTTCAATCAACGCATATAATGGTAATTTGCTATCTTCATAATTATCACGAAAATTTTTGACAAATGGTGTTTTATAATTCCTTCTTAACTCATCCTCTATTTCATTTAAAAATTCACTATGATACTCCGAATTCTCAAAATTACTCTCATTTAAATATCCTAATGGACCGTATTTTAATGAAAAATAATTAGCAATTCTACATCTAAGATTAATCTCAACCTTCTCTATTTCAGGAAATAATATTTGACGAAAATTTGCATTAAACAAATATAATTCCACTATTTGCTCAAATGTGACACCTTCATAATATTTTCCATTCTTGACTTTTAAATTTAAACTATATGCCTTAATTAATCTAAAATATGATATATCATTCAATATTTTCTTAGCATATTCTTCATCTTTAACAACTAATCCATTAGTTTTAAGATTATCTATCTGTTCTTCAATTGTAATAGCTGGTTGGTGCTTTTTATATTCCCCCATATCTATATTAATCCCTTAAAAATTAAAAGACCCAACGTGGTCCGCATCGTTGAGAGGCGTGTTGGGTTCTGTTATTTATATTATATTCAATTAAATAAAAAATGCAACCGCTTTAATATATTTTATAAAAAATTTTCACTGTACATACTTTTCTTCTTATCTCTTCAATGCATCCAGATACCCCAACACTCTCTTCTGCATATCTGGGTCAAGCTGCTGATATGATTCCACAAGATTACCTATCTCAGTTCCCTTACTGATAACATATGTGTTATTATCTCTACTTCTGCTTCCAGTGTGTTCCGCACCAGACAAGAGCTCATATGGTGTAACACCAAGTACCTCGCAAATAATTAATATCTTATCGCTTATCGGATTTGTTCTCTTGCTCTTCCAATCACTTATGGAACTCTCTGCTATGCCTGTTTGAGCTGCAAATTCCTTCTGGCTCATTCCTTTTTCTTTTAGCAACTCAAATATTTTGTCACTGATTGTTTTCATTGCGATATTGCCTCTCTTGAGCTCTCTTTACTGTATCATTTTTACTATTTTATCATATTTCCTTGAATATTCAGATATAATCACACCATTTTCTATAATAGACAATGTCTTTGCTTTTACTGGATTCAAATGTATATATCTGCTTGTCTGCAAAAAATATTCATCACTTTCAACAATACACGCTTTATATCTGTCTTCAAAAAGATGTCCTCTCAATCCATATTTCTTATTATATGTCTTTGCGTAATTCCCTGCTACCGCATTAACCACTTTCCCTATATCTTCAGTACCTGTCTTTTTGCGGTTCTGATCAGAACTTAGAGTATAATGCTCCAACTGTCCTAATTTTACGTCAGGAATTCAAGCATTACACTACGGTGGATTATGTAGCGCTTACTTTATATCTGTCTTCAAAAAGATGTCCTCTTAGCCCATATTTCTTATTATATGTCTTTGCGTAATTCCCTGCTACAGCATTAACCACTTTTCCTATATCTTCATCACCTGTCTCTATCAAAAGATGTACATGATTAGACATCAGACAGTATGCATGAATATGAGCATTATTTACCTGAATTGCTTTTTGCAATATTTCCATAAATGTATTGTAATCCATGTCATCATTAAATATCTTCGTAACCGCTCCAACCAATGTACCTTTACTTTTAAAAGACCGCTAACCACGGTCTTTTTGTTTTCTGATATATTCTGGCAGCTTGGGTGACCATGGAAGAAGATCTTCCAGAAATGAGCGGTCTGTATCGTCCATATGTGCCGGTATCTGGGTCAGCAGATATTCAAAGTACTCATAAGGCTTTAAGTTATTAGCTTTAGCTGTCTCTGCTATGCTGTATATTATTGCTGATGATGTCGCTCCATTTATTGTATCTATCATTTCCCAGTTCTTCTTGCCTATACAGAAGCCTCTTATTGCACGTTCCGATGCATTGTTATCCATTGGGACTTCACCATCTTCAAGAAATACTCTCAGATATTTTTCCTGATTGAGTGCATAAGTGACAGCCTGTTTCAGTTTAGCAGTACTGGCTTTTCTTTCGTTTGATTTAAGGTACGCAAATAAAGCATCAACCAGTGGCTTTATTACCACCTGACGTTGTCTGAGTCTGTCTTCCGGCTTAAGCTCTTTCAGCTTATCCTCCTCACGATAGATTGCCTGTATCTGTTTTATTATCAGATATGAAAGGCTTTCTTTCTGGGCAGACTTTGAAACTGCCTTGGATGTGAAGCATTTCTTGTACGCTGGTATTCATACAGGACTATCTGCTCATCTGAATACATATATCCGGAACGGTATACCCACATATAGCTCTTTGAACCAGCGGGTCTGCCATCCTTGTTTACAAGCACAGGAGTTTCATCTGCCTGGATTACATGAAATCCATAAAGCTTCGTATGAAGATAATCATACATTACTCCAAGATATTCATCTGCAAGACGTATCATCCAGTTTGCCATGTTCTGGCGCGTTATGGCAAGTCCATATCTTTCAAATTCTTTTTCAAGCCTGTATAAAGGTACTGCATTTACATATTTCCCATTCATAACTGCCGCTGCAAGTGATGGCGTTACAGGACTTGATGGCAGTAATCCCTTTGGATGTGGTGCACGCTTCATATGTCCGTCTTCTTTTCCGGCATATACACCTATATGATGCTCATCAACTGTTATCTTAGCTGGTGTAAAGTGATATCTTTTAACCACCGTGTCTGGAAGCTGTTTCCATCCTTTTTCACCGAACTCTGCCTTTAATTCTTCTTCGGTCATGTAATGGTCTATTCTCTCAACAGGAAGTCCTTCCATATCCATGGCACGCTTGCCGGCTGTCTTTTTTCCATGTATGACATTTATTTCCAGTTCTTCCGGCTCTTTTGCATCGAGGTCAGACACTGCTTCTGCTTCATTAAAGAATACTATCTTTCCATCTACTTCCATAAAACATATCTGGTTTGTATCAGACATTTTTTCAGTCTTTCTTCCAAACCTGTTATTATTGGCAAGCACCAGCTGTTCCATCATTTGCTGCATCTTATCATTAAGTGCTTTCGTTTCTACTGTAAGAGTTTCCATCTGGTTCTGCAGATTAAGAAACATCTTGATAAGAAGTGACTTATCTATGCTGTTTAATTCTTCCTCTGTATACTTAATCTCCATAACCACATACTCCTTTTCTTGGCATTAAGTATAGCAGAAATCGCGTTATTGTGCCACTTATGGCATTTGTCTGATTCGTCATTATGACGGTGGATAACACTTCTAAAAAGCCAGTATTTCTGGTGCTTTAGAACTATTATCCACATAAGGCAGGACATAGAGAGGCATTAATGCTTTTATGTCCTGTATTTAGTGGATAACTCACATATTTGTCGTCATGATTATAGTTTTGAAAACTTTTTATATTATAAAAAATCTACTTTCTGCACAATGTTTACATCATTGTTCCAGGATTATCCTGTGGCTTAATCGGGCGTTTTGCTATAATCTCAAAACCTTTCATTAACTGTCCAAACTGCTGCTCATTTATCTCCAGCGCTTCTGTTACATTTCTTGGCCACTTGAAACTGCCTTCTTCAACTCTTTTATACATAAGCCGAAATCCGTCACCTTCCCATAGAAGTGCTTTTATCCTGTCATTCTTTCTTCCACAGAATAAAAAGATCGTATCTTTATCGTGTGGATCAAGTTCAAACCGGTACTGCACAATTCCTGCAAGTCCGTCTATTCCTCTCCGTAAATCTGTGTAGCCGGCTGCTATAAATATGCGTTTAAAACCGACTGCATCATTAAGCATGGTTAAATGCCTCTATAAGATTTTTTATAAAATCAGGTGTAGCAGTATTAGTGATTTCAAATGTAACTCTATTGGTTTTTATTACAGCAGCTATCATGTTATTTTTAAAATAACTGTCATCATTTTTACATACAGTATGTGTAACAGTTAATTCTGTTGATGCTGGGACTTCTTTAGTTACAGGAAGTTCCACAAATGTAGCTGCCTGTCTTTCAAAAGTATCAATACATGTTTCTTTAAGCTTTTTCTACCAGTAGTAATACTGGTCTTTTGATATGTTGTTTATCTCAAGCCACTGAAGTATCTTCATGCCGCTTGAACGGCATTCTTTTATTATGGCTGCCCACTTTTTAAGATTGTGCTGTGTTTCCAGCTCTTTAGCATTCAATAATTATAACCTCCTGAAAAATTTGTGATAGTTGTACGAATTGTACAATTCGTTAAAATCGTACAACTTGTGCAACTGGATTATTACTGTTATAGCAAATTTTTCGGAGTATTTGTAGGTACATGGGTTGGAGCGGTTACTTCCAAGCTGTATGAAGGTAAGCGCTAAATAAAATAGAGGATTTATTTCTATCTCAAATCCATTCATAATTAGTACATCAATTAAATAATTATGGAGGTTGGATATGGGAATATCACCTTATTCGCTTGAACAGCGTTTTGAATTCATTAAAGACTGTTATAAAAGTGGTCTTTCTATCCCTGCCTGGTGTCATGATAATAACATTGCTCCGGGTACATTCTATGGCTGGATTAAACAGGTAACCAGTCATGGTTATGAAATACCTGATTCTTTAAACTATCATCCAGCTGTTAAAAGACAGGAAGTTGTTAAGTTACCTATCATTGATGACATATGTGCTGATTCCTATATGAATGATTTTCCATCATTTAATGATACAGATGCAGACAAACCTTTAGTTTTGTCTGCTCATATAGGATGTATCACTCTGGATATTCCGCAGGATATTAATCAGGATTTCCTTACAAAAATTTTTAAATCTTTCAAGGAGTGCTTATGATTGGTGATATTTCAGGCGCAACTTCAATCTATATCATCACAGGAAAAACAGATATGCGCAAATCTATTAATGGTTTATGTGCCATTGTTTATGACATGATGGGACAGGAAATCAACAGAAACTCCATATATCTGTTCTGTGGTACACGGTGTGACAGAATAAAGATTCTTTTAAAAGAACCTGATGGGATAACACTTCTTTATAAGCGTCTTGACGTGAAAGGAAGATACAGATGGCCAAGGAATTCATCTGAAGTAAAGCCTATTACCTGGCGCCAGTTTGACTGGCTGATGTCAAGTCTTGACATTGAGCAGCCTAAGGCTATCGGAAATGTAAAATAGCATATCTTTGTATTCGTAAAAATACAGCTAAAGCCTTGATTTTGCTGCATTTTTCATGTGTTTATGGTATACTTTAAATATCATAAATCAGGAGAAAAATCATGTCAGAGTCTGCAAAAGATATCCAGCTTTTGGAATTAAAAGATACCATTACCCAACTGAATAATCTTATTAAAAACCAGTCTGAAATAATGGCTGGTCTGCAGAAGACGATAGATAATCTCCGTCTTGAACTTAGCAATAAACAGTCTGAACTTGATTATTGTAAAGCAAAGCTGTTTGGAGCATCAAGTGAGAAATCAAAGACACCTTTTCCGGGACAATTGAACCTTTTTGGAGATATGGAAGATGACAGAACTCCTGAACTTATAGAGGCTGAAGATATAGAAGTTACAGCCCATAAAAGAACACGTAAGAAAAAAGCAACTTATGAAGAACTGTTTGGTTCTCTTACTGTCAGGCAGGTAAAACTGGATAACCTTAAGCCGGAAGAACTGATTTGTCCTAACTGTGGCGATAAGATGGCAGCTATAGGAACAGAAGTCGTACGTACAGAGGTTATATTCCATCCTGCAACACTTGAACGGGTTGAATACATAGCAACTACTTATGAATGTCCATCATGTAAGCTGACAGAAAATCCGTATTTTATAAAAGATAATGATGCAAAGCCACTGGTTCCACATAGTTATGTATCTGCCAGTCTTGCAACACATGTGATGTATTCCAAATTTATAAATGCAATGCCATATCACAGACAGGAAAAAGATTTTTTTACACAGTATGGCATTAAGATAAGCAGAGGAACAATGGCACACTGGACTATATTCTGCGCCAAGAATTATTTTACACCAATGCTTGATTACTTCCACAGATGTCTGTCAAAAAGGAAGTATCTGTGTGCAGATGAGACACCTATACAGGTTCTTAAAGAAAAGGACAGACGGCCACAGACCAAGTCATATATATGGCTGTTCAGGTCTGGTGATGATGGAATGGCTCCCATCATCATTTATAAGTATCATCCTACACGCAATGGTGATGCAGCAGCTGATTTCTTTAAGAATAATCCTGACGGCTCTTATATCATGGCAGATGGATATGCCGGATATAATAAGTTGAAAGATTTCAACAGGTGTTGCTGCTACGCACACATCAGGAGATATTTTATAGAGGCAATTCCAAAAGGACATGAAAAAGATTTCACCAATCCGGCAGTCCAGGGAATGCTCTACTGTAACAAACTGTTTGAGTATGAACGCAGTTACAGGGAGAAGGGATTATCATATAAACAGATATATAACCGTCGGCAAAGGGATCAGAAACCTGTTGTTGAGGCTTTTTTGTCATGGATAAATAATGCTCCGACCACAAAAGGTACAAGATTTGACAGAGCAATAACTTATGCCAAAAATCAAAGTGCATATATGATGACATATCTTGAAGACAGCCATTGCAGTATATCAAACAACATGAGTGAGAATTCAATCAGACCTGTAACAGTGGGAAGAAAGAACTGGCTGTTCTGCGATACAACTGATGGTGCAGATGCAAGCATGATGGTATTTTCATTATTAGAAACAGCCAGAGCTAATGGCATCAATCCATACAAATACCTTGAGTTCCTGTTGGAATCAAGACCAAATGAGAAAATGACAGATGAACAACTTGATAGTCTTTCACCATGGAATGAAAATGTAAAACAAATCTGCCAAAACAACTCATAGTAAAACAGTCGAGTTAACGCGAACAAGTCATAGTGAAATTTCGGATTATGACAAATAACTCATAGTAAATATTCGATAAAAATGCAATCTTGCGAGAGTTCTCGTAGATTGCATTTTTTATCAACAATACTATTTTATTTAGCGGTTACTTTGCAAATCGCTACACCGTAGCATTTCTGCAAAAAAATAGCCGGCACCCGATACTTTTTTTCAAAAGTTTCGTTTACCGGCTCTCATATTTTCCTCAGTGGAAAATATGAGTTTGCTTACGCAAAAGATAACAATATTGTTACATTACTGCTACCTTTAAAACCATTTCTCAATATATCTTTATCTTTCTCCCGTTGACACCTTGTATATTGTCGGCAACAACATTTTAAAAATCTTTCCTACAACAATACACCCCGCAATTACAAATATGGGAATCAATATATATTCCATAAACAACCATATCGGCTCTGTTGGAAGTAATTTAAAACAAAGTTTTTTTACAGAACTTAAAGTCAATTCATGAAATACATAAATCATAAATGTCCATTTCGACAATGTTAAAAACACATTCCTTAGCTTGATATTATTATATATTGCTTTTGATACTCTTGCCCAATACACAATTCCTATAAATATAAAAAGATTTCGTACAATGCTAATATCCGTCAGTAATGTAATCAATGCACATATCGCATATAACATTGAAAACTTCCACATAGATACATTGTCTATCTTATCAATGTGTATTTGTAATTTAACAAGACAAGCACCTATAACAAACCATAGTAACGCTATTTTGAACGGAAAGGATACTGGTGTCAACAACAAAATCACGCTAATTATGAGCAGTGCTTTTGGAAATTTATCAACACTCTTCCTTACAAAAGGAAAAATCAATACTACCACCATCAAATCACGCACAAACCATAACGGATAATCTTGTGGATAATGTTCTCCTATTCCGTAAAGACCAAACCATTCAACCAAAGAACATTGCAATATCGGAGTATGACTTCCCGAAAAATAAGCAGATGTAAAACTCAAACTCTGCAAAATAATAAACACCACAATCCAAAATGTATTCCATATTAGATATGGGACTAAAAGTGTTTTCATTTTGTTTCTTATTGTTTTCGCATAGCTTCGCTGTGTCTTAAATAACAAAATTGACGAAATCAAGAAGAAAATAGGAACGCCACATTTTGAAATAACCTGCGATATACAATCTTCAAATAGCAGTAGCCAATCCGGTAAATATAATGTGTTTGTACCACCTGCAAAATCCACTTCTGTAGCATATGAATGAATATATACCACAAAAATAATAGCAATGAACTTTATAATTTTAATTCTACAGCTTTCTTCCTCTGACAGTAAATAGTTTTTCATAATCTCTACACCTTGAAATTGTATACTTTTTTGATTTTAGATTTCTCCGATTTCTCTCAATCGAACACAAATAATTATAGCAAAAAATAACGAAAAACCAGGGAAAACAAGGAATAATTGCACAAAATAAAACGACTTAAAATCCACTCGGAAAGGTATACATAAAGTATACCTTTCCGATTTTACTACCTCTCTTAAAAACTACTCTTTTCCGAATTTCTTAGCCTTATCATAAAAGGTTGTTTCTGCCATGTTACAGGCTTTTGCAGCCTCTTTTTGTGTCAGTTTTTTTCCACGCCTTATGAACCTCATAGAAGTAAAGAACATATCGGACAGAGCGAGGGAAATTGCCACACAGGGCAACAAATCAAATAAATTTTTCTACAAAATCCAGTAACGAACACACTGTCTCGTCCTGTCCGTAGTCTGCGGACTGTCCGTCTTGTGTGTTTTTTATCAACACACTTTTACATCCCGCCACCAATCCGGCTTTGACATCATTCTCTCCATCGCCGACCATCCACGATTCTTCCAAATCGATATTAAATTCCTCTGCTGCTCTATACAGCATCCCAGGCTTCGGCTTGCGGCAATCACAATCCACCTTCAGCTCTTTTACTTCCCCTTCGTATCCAGAATCCGGATGATGCGGGCAGAAGTAAAGCCCATCAATATAGGCACCCTGCTGTCCGAGGAGCGTTTCCATTTTATTGTGTATTTCCTCTAGTTGGGGAAATGTTACTTCCCCTCTTGCTATTACGGGCTGGTTAGTAACGACCACACATAAATAGCCGGAAGCGTTAATCTTCTTTATGGCCTCGGCTACTCCGGGGAGGAGTTCAAACTCATCAACGTCTCTTAAAAACCCCACATACTTATTTATAGTTCCGTCGCGATCGAGGAAGATAGCTTTTTGTTTATGTGTTAGGTTCTTGGCTTGTACTATCCCCTCTTTAAAATCCTTACACACGGATTGATATCTCTCCGGTGTGCCCATGTCCTTGACGTACTCCGGGGAGTCATAGCAGAACATGCGGCCTGTTCCATCCAGGTTTTTAGTGCCGGCCAGCGGTTTTAAGAGCTGACGGTCTAAATCTATTTTCCTAATCTTCCCTGTTTCTTCATCCGCCGTGCCAAGTTTCTCGGCATCCACATCAACTAAATCCAAAACCCTCGGACTTATCACATGCAGCCCGGCATTTACTCTATTCTTGTACCATTCCGGTCTATCATCCTCCTTCGCCAGCCACTTCTCCACGGATCTATCGGGTCCTGCAATTATCAGTCCGCTGTCGTTTGGGTGGCTGTTGGGATGTGTGAACAGTGTGACTAAACCGCCTTTAACTCTGTGGTATTCCACAAATCTATTAAAATCTACGTCAAACACAGCGTCAGCGTTTAATAGGAGGAAGTCTTCGGTAAGTTGATTTTTGATTTTGAAGAGCGCTCCAGCGTTTCCCAGTGGAGTCTCCTCCACAAAATAATCAATGTGAACGCCAAACTTCCTACCATTACCGAAGTGGTGCATAATTACGCCGGCCATGTGTGATACAGTGAGTATTATGTCAGTGAAGCCCTGATCCCTTAAACTTAATATCTCCCTCTCTAACACAGGCACCCCGTCTATCGGGATCATGGGTTTTGGGATGTTGGGAGCTATGGATGATATGCGAGTTCCTTTGCCGCCCGCCATAATAATAGTCTTCATTGTTACTCTTTTCCTTCTTATTGATTCTTTTGGATTTTGTGTTGTTGGGCTGATTTTGGATGTTTTAGGGTGCGTTTTCACACCGAGCCATTTTCTCGGTTGCACACTGGCAACCTATCGCCCTTTATACTCGCTCGGACTTCGCCCTCACTCAACCCTATAACATTCGATCCCAGCAAACGTGCCATCTTTGATTAATGAGCCATACCGATGTGCAATGATTAAGACATAATAATCCGAACTATCAATCGTGTCCTGAATCACTTTCCACTGGTCATCAGACGCAGCACCGAATAGCTCCATGCCGACCGGGAAGTGATACATGGACAATATTGCATTCTGCACTGCTCTGCGCTCTTCAATTAAATCTTCATAAGTAGAGCTTATGAAAATCTAAAATTTTTTATCGTCCAAAATCATATCACTCCCTTCATTGCTGTGTGGATATTACCGCTAAAGTTCCTTTTTCATATTCATCAAGCGCTTAATCACATCTATCATCTGTTTACGCTTCACAAATATAATCGCTGCAAACACCCCTAACAAAGAATATCTTATCACTGGATAATTATAGGTAAACATCAAGCCAAAGCCGCATACTACAAAAGGAATGGTTATAGCAAAAAGCTTTTTGACATTATAAGGTCTTATACTATCACAGAACTCATCACACACCTTATTCATAAAAAGATAATGACACAAGCTGTAAAGAATATAGCAAAAGAGTGTAGTATAGGCCGCAACAACATATCCACAAAGCTTAATAAAGATGTAGTTAAGAACCACATTCAAGGCTGCACCGACCACGCTCGCAATCATGATAAAATTAGTTTTTTCATAATAGAAGGCAAACTTTGCATATAAGTCATACATATACATGAAGTAGACACTCATTGCCACTGGCGGAATTACCCAAATTGCTTCATAGTAAGATGCCGGTGCAAATATTGCTACTGCTTCAGGTGCAAGTGCAATCAAAAGAAGATTAACACTGGCGATACCAATCAAGGTCAAATAAGCAATTGGGGCAATATCTAGATATTTTTTTCCTTTAATTTTCTGATATATCCATGGGCTGATTGTATTCATCAGCGCTGTGTTAAACAACGTCATGATCAAAGAAAGGGAGTAAGCCAAACTGTATATACCTGCTTGATCTGCACCTACCATATCATTTATCATAATGCGATCCGCACTATTCAAAACAGTTTGTGAAAGGTAGTGTGGAATTAATGAGATGTTAAACGCAAGTGCATATTTCCAATATTTTGCAGAATAAAATATCTTCCCCCTGTTCATCTGGATGACAAACATCCACGCATAACAGATGATTTCAACCAGTAAAATGCCAAGGATTCGAGCCGTGACTTTATCCTCAGCCAAAATCACAAAAACTATTCCTATAATGGGCTTAAGAACTGAAGCGAGTAAAGTGATTATAACAAGCGCTTTATAACGATATTCAACTCTCTGTTCACTTGCCCAAAAATTAAAAACAGATGTCGTCCAAATCATTGCAAGCATTGCAAGCATTTGAACAGTAGTTAATGAAAAAAGGTTGTTCCAATAACTTCGACCAATAAAGTAAACAACGGTCCAACCGGCTACTAAGGTTAATGTCAGACCTTGCAAACTAGAAGAAAATACGTTCTTATCTTCTTCAAATTTAACCAATCCCTGGGAATATACTCCTCCCGTCAAGGATAAGCTCACAAATATCGTAACTATTCCCAGCCAAGAATTGAAAACATTATACTGCCCATATTCTGCTGTAGTTAAAAGTCTTGTAAATATAGGCGTTGTAATAGTTGAAATGCCTTTTTGTAAAAAAGAACAAATTAAGAACCAAAAAGACGCTCTTACTTGAACAGGCATTTTTTTATATCTTACAACCATACCATTTACCATCAAGCAATTCTCCTAAAATTATTTCTTTTAAAATTACAAGCCGTATTAATATCTCCACTCTTTCTCAAAGTACATTCTATAAAATACACCCATGCATACAAACATCCACATTATCTGGTCTCCAATTCGTAATGTTTTACAATCCTTAATCAAACCGTCAACATCATGATTTTTCAACCACGGAGCGTCATCCAAATATTCGTGACACATGGATGCAATCACATCATGCCACTCCGAGAGTGGTACCGGAAATCCAACCTTTTTCCTGTAGATGTTCTCCTTTGGTATCCACTGTTCTGACAGCCTCTTCAAGAGATACTTTGGGGTATCCAAATCCTCACTATATGAAGTAGAGCTTCTACTTTTTGCGTTCTCTTTAGTTTCGGCGGTCTGCCAATGGAGTTTTAAATCATATGGTATGTTCTTATATGAAAATTCCACCAAAGTATGATCCAAGAACGGAACACGTGCCTCAACAGCAGCAAGCATTGTTGTAGTATCTACTCTTTGTAGCAGTCCTTTAACATGATACTTGTGGAAGAACCAAAAAACATTGTATTCATCAACATTATTTTTAAAGAAATCATTATTCTTGCTGTCAAATTCCGCTCGATAATTCTCTTCCCCCGCTAAATACCTATCACGAATGATTCTCGGTACATATTCATAACGATTCATAAAATAGCTATAAAAGTTCTCGGCCGCTCCATTATCCACATTCTTGAAATCAAACGGTGCCCTGAAAATTCTTCCGTAGCCGCCAAGCAACTCATCGGCGCCCTCCCCGGAAAGCACTACCGTGATTGTTTTCTTAAGCTCCCTTGACATAAGAGCAAGAGGTATCTCATTCGGAACCCCCAACGGAGCATCCTTGTATGACGTTATTTCAGAAATCTTATTCAGATAATCATCCCTGCAAATTAATATCTCATGATGATTCGTATTGTATTTATCTGCAACGGTACGAGCATATTCAAACTCATTAAGTTCTGGAAAGCCAATCGTATACGTATTCAAAGTCTTTAAAGTGTTTTTTGCTGCAATAGCTGAAAGCAGACTGGAATCCACTCCACCTGACAAATATGATCCAACAGGAACATCCGCTATCATTCTTCTTTTAACAGAACCAATCAGATTATCCGAAAACTCCTGGAGAATTTCAGTCTCGTTATACTCAGTTTCCATATTAAAATCTGCCGGTATATCCCAGTACTGATTTTCTTCTAATCTACCATTCTTGAAAATCATATAGTAACCACTTTTAACTTGCTTGATATCCTGGAACATGGTATTCGGCTCCCTTACATAGCGATAGGCAAAGTAATCATCAATAGCCCTCTCATCTAAGCGTGCCTCTACCAACCCGCTATTTAAAATACCCTTAATTTCTGATGAAAATATAAGATTCCCCTTATTGTAGTAGTAATAAAGTGGTTTGATTCCCAATCGGTCTCGGCAGATATACAATACATCTTCTACTGAATCGTAGGCAGCGAATCCAAACATTCCGTTGCACTTCTGTATAAACAAATCAATTCCATATTCGGCTATTCCTGCTATCAAGACCTCTGTGTCAGATTCAGTCTTAAAAGAGTAATGTATATTCTCCTTCAGTTCCTTGAAATTGTAAATCTCGCCATTGAATACGATAATCCAACGTCCATCTGTTGTAGTGAATGGCTGATTTGAACGGGCATCCAAATCTATGATGGATAGTCTTCTGTGTCCAAACGCTTTCTTTCCTTCGAATAGAATCTTATGATTACCAGCATCCGGACCACCGTGTTTGACGGAATCATTCATTCTGTTAATGCGAACTTCCAAATCGCTTATTACGCGGTCTGAAAATATTCCGTTTATTCTGCACATTTTTCAAGTTCCTCCAAATTGTAAATTATCATAATGCGGAAAATCCTCTACATCCGAATGTCAGCCCCATCAACAAATACCAACCGTTTATTCGTTCATATCCAAGAACCGCTCAAGGCAGTACATCTGCCATTTCTGGTTTCCAGTGAACTTACTCATATCGAGTTCTTTTTTAACTCTGGTCGTTTTGGTCCTGCCCAGCTCTTAAAATATTCATTCACAGGACGAGGCATAGGCACTTTATTAGGCACTGAAATTTCAGGATATTTCTTATGCATTAATTCTCGTATTAAATATTTAGATTCTCCGTTTCGTACTCGGTTCAAATCGAGTTTATTTGCCATCTTAAGTTTTGCATATGGATCAAAATATAGCATGTCAGCGACCGTAAAGGCGTTCATATATGAACTTGAAGATTCAATAGCGAACACTTCATCCATGAACTTCAAGAAATCTATCTTGTCGCCTTGGCGATAGCGTTCAAACAGATACAGCATGCTAACCGGCTCTGTCAGAACATCTTCTGCTTGGTAAATGTATACCTGTCCACAAACTCATTAAACGTCCAATCCTTGGCAAGTAGTCCATTCATGCCGCCAAAAATTAAATCACTGCTTTCACCAATAAACATTACTTCAATGCCATCACTTTTTGCTTGTAATGCTGCTTGTAGAATTTGAGGTTCAATAGAATGAACAGGTGCACACTTGGCTATCATTACAGGTTCAAGATGAGAAATAACTGTATCCCACGAAATATCAACATAATGAAGATTCAGCCCATAGTAATTAGCATAATACTCTGCCCGATGTAGCTCCTCTTCCTGAAAGTAAAATCCCCTTTTTCTTATCTTTAAATTGCTCCATCTGTTTCCCGATTTCACGGTCAATATCATCAGATGTTTTTACGAGGATTCTTTCACCCTCCGAAAGAGGTTGGATATTTCTGTGTCCCCCCCCCATAGAAATCAGCGTTATCGTCCTCAATATAGCGAAATGCCATATAAGAACTCATGCAATAATTCTTGTCAATAATTTTTATCTGCTTCTTTCGTAGAAATAAGATTTTTCTCCGCTTCGGGAGTTAACCATCCTCTTGTTTTGTGCAATGCCTCAGTAATCTTCGTAGACGAGATTCCCTTAGTGTACGGGAAGTAAATTATTTTAATTCCCTCCTTAGCAAAATCTTCTTCGTACTTCTTCCATTTCTCTGTGCCATACCAGTCGTCCCCCACGAAAAGGTATGACGCTCCTAGCTTCTTGCAAGCTGTCAGCTTATCCATATCATACTGTGGCACGACCGCATCAACGTATTTACAACTTCTCACCAGCTCAATGCGATCCTCAAACGGAATCATCGCATTCTTGCCTTTGTACTGTACAAGCTCGTCCACTGTAACGCCGACGATAAGCTTGTCGCACATACCTTTTGCGTTTTTAAATAGATTCAAATGACCTACATGAAATAGGTCATAAACTCCTGTTGTATATCCTATTATCATTGCGTTTTCTCCTTACCTGTTAATAGTTTCATATATCATAGCTTAACACTTAATTCAAAAGCAGCGGTAAACTATCTTAATGACCAGACAGCTTTTCAATGACAATATTTCCGCATGTACTAGCTGCATCCTTTTCGTAATAACCCAATTCATCATTTAACTTCTTCGCTTTTTCTCTATAAACGTCTAAGTTAAAATTTTTAATGTTATCCATTAGCTCCTTCATATTTTGGGCTAACACTGCCGGCAACTGTTCTATCTTAAAATAGATTCCCCTTTCATTTGCCTTATAATGTTCAAAGTCAGGCGCATATAAAAAAGTAGGCTTATATAGTCTTATGGCATCAAACATACCCCCAGAATAATCCGTGATATAGGCATCACATGCAATCAACAAGTCATCAAAGTTGGGGTACTCTGTGCCGTTGAGAATATTTTCATCATATTTCAAACAATTAGATTTATAGGAAACATTTGGGTGCATTCTCACAATAACTTTCCATTTTACATTTGTTTTCTCAGTCAACGCTTGTATAAGAGCAGTATAGTCACTTATGTAATAATCAAAACTATTGTCTTCCCTAAAAGTCGGAGCATAAAAAAGCAGTTTTGTATCATCATTTACAGAATAAAACTTCCTGACGGCTCTCGATATATCGCTATAATTTTCTGGTTTTACCCTATAAAAAAAACATTCCAATATATTCCCATCATACCAAAAGGACTCCTGTATATTTCTTTTCCTCCATGCATCTTCTGCAACAATATAATCAGCATTTTTTGAATCGACGATAGCATTTTTTATATACGCTGCCGTTAATGTATGCTCAGCATCCTTTTCAACATATTTTATGCATACAGGGCCATGCCAAGTCTGTATATAAGTTTGATTTTTCCTTTTCTTTATCCAAAAGTCCTTGCGCCCATTATCTACCCAAACCTTTGCGGTCATCAATTCATACATCATTTTTAGGCTATTAGATCTAACTCTCTTTATATTCGACGGTAAAATTACTGACTCTGGAAGAATCCAGACAATCTTATCAGAGAATCCATTATTACATAGGTAGTCGCTGATAGCCTTTGGCTCTGCATTATACTGTTTACCATGATGACTAGTTATGACAACCTTATTTTCAATCGGTAATAGTCTAAAGAAACTTTCAGCTAAAATAAGATGTAAGTGTTTTACTCGTTCCTTTCCAGTATTGTATGTTATGTATATCCACGAATACCTTAATTTGTTCCTTATTTCTTTTTTCCACTTCATTATATTTCCCTTTCAAGTGTATGTTATGACCACAACAGATTTCATTAAAATATCTGTTCGTATCCTTACGCGTGTAGATATAACGATATAGTAAAGGAAACTGCAGTTAATAATAAACGCTATAACTAAAAATGCGAATTTCAACTCTAAGAAATTATTTTTCAAACACATACGATATCTAATTGTTAAAGATTCCAACCTAAAATTTGAAGCTATGAATAAGTTTTCCAACCTATCAGCACTCTTGCTTATGGCTCCTTTCATATGAGTCCAAGAATTCTTTCATAGATGCGTATTTTGCCGGAATCTTCATCATATCAGCAACGATTTCTTCTTTGTCATCACCATCGACTTTCAGGCTACGGTATATTTCTTCTTTGCTTTCACATTCCCAAAGCTGATTAAGCCACCCAAAATTCCTCTCAGTTAGCTCTCTCTGTTTAAATTTCTTTTGCCCCTGATATTCAATCCATGCGCTATCTTCAAGTCTGCCTGAGCATTTTTTATAATACTCTTCCAATGTGCACACTATTCTTGCCGGATTGCCCGCGACAACCACGTTAGATGGAATGTTCCCGGAGACAACTGCGCCAGCTCCAACAACGACATTATCACCGATTATGGTGTTCATCAGAATAAGCGACCGCATGCCAAGAAAAACATTGTCGCCAATCTTAACTCTCCCTGCCTTGTAGAACATGCTATGATATACTGGCCTTAGAACTGCATAAGAGTAATCATGTGCCAAAACGAAAGCACTTCTAGTAATGCGGCAATTTTTTCCTATTTCTATCCATGGCAGAGCTGTTTCATCGACAGGATGAGATTTTGTATCATAAAAGAATGTACCTTCACCTATACTTGCCCCCCCCCCACGCAAAAATGCAATATACGATTCATTGTCTGCATAATTGCCATAGACAATCCTTTTTGCAATTTTCTTTAATTTTTGTTTAATTGTCATAAGACTCAATCCTCCATTTTCTAAAAGAACTATTCCCATACATTGCATATGTGGCCGGAAGCACAATACTAATCAGCTGAGAAATAAAATATGTCTCTACATTATCTGTCAAATACAGGCTAAAAGTATAAATAAGTACACCGAAATACACAACAGCAGCCTTGTTTCCAAAAACTTTCTTATATTCCTTAGTCATGTGAATTAAAAGGTACCATAACCAAAGCCCAAACATTATAAAACCGACTTCAACATACATTTTAATAATATCGCTATGAACACCTTCAACACGCATGTATGACAATTCACCCTGCAAAATTTTAGTAACTACGTTTCTTCCGATTCCTATGAAAGTAGGGGAAAACTCTGAATACTTTAGAATTGTCGAGTAATAATACTGCCTTCCCATCATATTTATTCCGTGCGAGGAAAGTAGCGCATATATTTCGCTACTTGAAAAAACGTAAATCCATGCATAACAAAGTAAAAATCCCACTGAACCTGCTAACAAGCAAAACCTATACTGCTTATTTTCTCTTTCTCTCTTAATTAAAAGGTTAACGATTATAGCAAGCGCAAGTCCTACCAATGATATTCGCTTCATCCCTAATGTCATTATAATAATCATTATTGCCACATATGTGAAGCTCTTTTTTGTAAATTTTGAATTCAAGAATATATAAAAAACTATTATATAGCCCACTGCCAACACTAAGTCGTGCAACTCTAGGTAGTTTAATGTTAATCCTCCAAAATCATCCAGAGGATTTACATATGCCTGCAGAATTGCATGAACAAAAATAGCCGGACCTTTCCAGATCGTGCTCACAGTGACTGAAAGCGACCAAGATAAAATTAAAGCAATCAGGTTATAGACAATAGCCTTGTTTTTGAATAAATAGATAGACATAATAGCCAATGTCGTTGGGACATATACTGTCACATTAGTAGAAAAATACGACCAGTTAACCTTACCGATTGCCATTAAAAAAATGGTATATAAATGAATGACTAAATGCGGAATCAAATACAATTTTAAGAAAAAAATAATCTCTTTATTTTCCTTATATTTAAATCTGTTTTTTGCCATTTGCAATAATGCAAACGCAATCCAGAATGCGCCAATAAAAATCTGGTGATGCCATCCCAGACTTATATCTCCATATCTTGTAGTGAATGCAATCGTCATAGTCAAAATATAAACGACACCGTTGTAATTTGTCTTTTTGTTCATTGTGATGTCTTGTGTCATGTGTCTCCCTCTATACAATATTTATAATATGACCACTGCAAATATGCGTGTGCATCTCTTGGTTTTCTTTAATTAGAACCGTCACTCGCTTTATCACACAAAATCTACAACAGCAATCTCCAATGGATTATTAATCCTTGGAATCGCTTCATTAGTACACAGCCCTGCGGTCACTATTAGTTTTCCACTAGAGGAGTTGCATGATCTCTCAGCATGTCTATTATTACCTATGTACAGCCCCTTCGTGTACTTGGGAAAGAAGCCCTGCCCCGAGGCGAATAATCCTTGTTTTCCGATTCGTATCTGACCGCCATGCGCATGACCGGAAACTTGAACGAAATTACAGCCTGAAGCGGCACTTTGAATCAAGCTGAAACACTCGGGTCTATGACACAGCAATACCTTAAATCCAGACTCATCAAAGAATATACTTAACCAATCAAAATTGTCTGAAGCGACAGATTTAAGCCGTCGTAAATCAACCCCGTCACTTAATCCGCCAATTACTAATCTGCTTCCCTTAAAGTCAATACATCTGTACTCATTAATGAGAACACTAACCCCAAATCCAGAAATCAAGTCAAGTTCTTCCTGTGTAATCATCTTTTCATGATTGCCGAGCGAATAGAAAACAGGTGCTATTCCTGTCAATTTCTTCAAGTATTCAATGCCGCAATGCTGCTGCGGTTTCTTGAACGGATCAAAGATAGCCCCTAAAATGTGGCTACATATCCGCTCCGCCAAATACAGCGGTTTACGAGAATAATGCTCAACATCATCCGCCAACATTTGCCATAACGGCACGTCATACCTTTCAAGCATATCGCCAGGTAATAATATGAAGTCAGGCTTAAGCTCTTCCACTACCACCAAGGAATCTGCGCCATCACAATCGTGGAGATCTGAAATCACAGCAATCCGACATTCGAATCCAGCGTGAATATTGTATTTTGAAACTTGTGTACAGTTATTCATTACATTATTCTAGAATCATTATTATCGAAACCAAACTATATATATTTAAAAATCAGATAGACCTTCATTTCCGTTCATTATGATTCTTTTTCCTTCTTTGAAACCAACATTCATAAATAAATCCAATGCAGAAAGATGGGAAACAAACTCTATCGTTCTCTTTTGTGGGTAAACAGGATGATGATAATCATTAAATTTCACTTCGATATTTGCTCTCTTGAAAGAATCCATATCTAAATAATCTCGTCCACTCGGTCCTGCGATATAAGTTGAAGCATTTACCTCTTTGCATATATCTAATATTAGATTGCTTTTTAGCCCATTCGCTTTAAGCTCACTTGATCTGATATATTCAGGATATACATCTATACTATCCAAGAAACCTTTGATTATAGCAAAGTTTACGTCATATAGATACTCCGTGTCTAAAGTAATAGCATTTTCTACAATTGGAAATACCTCAGCAAAATATGGATACTTTCCATAACTTTGCTTTATAGTTTGCAAATATTTAACTCGCCATTTCACATTTTTTGGATCTTTTGAAATAGCAATTGTCGCAATGGTAGAATTCATATGTCCCTTATTCGTAACCGGAACATTTATCCATTGCGGTCCATTAGTGCCAAGAATTCGGTTTCTATTTTGAAAATAATTTTTTTCAAATTGTACGCCATCCAAGACGACAAACTTTTCAGCCTTTGCAACTTTATTCAAAAGTCCAAGCCAGGGTAAATGTTCGGGTTGATGAATTGTAATAATCATTTGTTAAATCCTCCATATAATTCACATTTATACGCTCAAAATTCAAATATTACAGTTCTCATCGAAGGACATTTCAAGCCTAAGAATTTCAAAAGCTTCTGCATACTTCTTACCAATCTCGTAGCCTCGAAATCCACATCTAGCGTGTACACCCGTCACCCAGTCTTCACCGCCAAATTTATTGTACTCAGTTTTATGCTCACGAAGAGCGGCAATTTTTTTATCAACTGTGCCTTCAATATCTATGTAGAGTTGTGGATGAAATGCCACATATGAGCGTCCAGATGGTGAAATTGGTTCATAAAAGAACACTGTATTCTTTCTACGAGCTGCGGCGATCGTAGATTTTGCCACACCCTCATGTGCCTGATGCGTATCAAACGGATGATGTGTAAAGATGATATCCGGCTGATACTCCGAAATACAAACATCTATTGGATTTACCACGTCAGATTCGAAGGGAATATCCTTCGTATTGAAATCAAGAATTGTAATGTCCTGAACGCCAAGTACATGAAGCGCATTCGTACCTTCTCTAACAGCATCTTCATCACTACGTTGCACTTTGCCATCCTTACTTGTATAACCCGACCTGCTCATGATAAGAACCTTAACTTGATGACCGGCTTCTAAAGCCTTAGCTAAAGTTCCTCCACAAGCGATCTCGATGTCATCCAAATGTGCGCCTACTGCTAAAATTTTCATAATAATGTTTCCTTTCTTAATGAGTGACTAACTCTCATTAATAAAATTTATAACGTTTTTAACGCTAAAAGAAATTTCAACTATCTATCTTGTCATTAATGGTATAAGCAAATACAAAATAATTGCCCATTTATTTTTTACAAGAAACAGAAAAAAATTCTGCTTAAATCCCAGGTTATTGGTCTTAGGAAATTCCGCTATCATCCTTTGATATAGCGGAACATTGCATATCTCTTTTATGTTCTTTATTGCTTCTCTCTTTGAAAATCCTGATATCGCAATATTTTCTTGCGAGATGCTACCTTTAATTTTTATGAAATACTGGCAATATAATCTATATTTACAGTCCTCCAAAATACCTGCATTAGTCAGTTTTTCCTTCAGTAACTCATACTGAAGTAAATTTATTTCGGTTCGATGCGCTCTATACGTTGTTGATAAAGTACCAGGTTTAATGAAATAGTTATATGCATAGACTGGAGCCACACATACACTTTTGCAATATGAATAGTAATCGATATTAAAAATCAAATCCTCTGTCATATATACTCTTTCTGAGACAAAAGTGATATTATTGTCTTTAATTTGACGCATTGAGTACAGAGCTGCTGCAACCGTGATCTCAAGGTTATCTTTTTTTTCAGGAGATCTTCCAACAATTCTCGGCAGAAATTTTTTCTTTACTTGATCATCAAAATACACTGCCTCATCATACTTGTAAGGGATGTTTAAGGTATCTCCACATTCATTAACCGCCTTGCACGCGGCACTAACAACTGTTTCAACATTATATTTTCTTTGATAAACCAACAAAGATTCTAAAAGTGTACTTTCAACCCAGTCATCGGAATCGATAAATACCACATAGTCCCCATTAGCATTATCCATTCCGGTATTTCTAGCCATTCCTAACCCTTGGTTTTCCTTATGAACAGTCTTAACAAAATCATATTTCTTGCTGTAATCATCACAAATCACCCCGCTGCTATCAAGCGAACCATCATCAACCAAAATAATCTCAATGTTTTTATAAGTCTGATCCAGAACACTTTGGACACATTTTCTTAAATATTTTTCTACGTTGTAGACGGGAATGACCACACTAACTAACGGCTTACTCATTGAGGCACCTCCAACTCACTATTCATCTATCTTAAAAGTAATTCAAATCTTTACCTGCTCATTTTTTTACTAATCAACAAATTAAAAAGACCAACTTTTCTTAATATCAATTTGATCCGATTTTTCACTTCAGATTTCTTGCTAATAAATTGTTGAAGTAATGCTTCGAAATCTTGAGTTCGTAATATTTCAAAAAATTCAGCTTTTCTTGGATTCACAGCGGCTGAATTAAGCATCATCACACCATCATCCTGAATAACTTCATCTATATTTATTATTATCCCAAGGAGGCTCGACTGAATCAGCAGTTCAATTATATTGGCTGCTTTCTCACTTCTTGCTATAACGCCTGTCGTTCCCTCTTTTGTAAAAGCCTTTGAATACTTAATTGCATGCCAACAATCGAACATTGTAAAGTCGCTCACCCTGTCCATTTTTTTGAATTTGCAGTCATAACAGGACGGTCTGGAGCATAAATCATTAAAAAAGAAGCTCAACATTGGGTCTGAATTCTTTTCTCGCCGCACAACTTTCCCGTTTCTTTTATACACCGACATAGTCGACGAATAGTAACCATATTTCTTATCACGAAACTTTACATCCTGTATCTGCTCAACCCCGCCGTTCCAATCAAGATACTTCTCAAAAAGCAATGGCGATGGCACACCTCTACATACCACGTCAACCAAAATCAGATTTTCATACTTCTTCCCTAAAAAGGAATTGAGCCCCTCAATCTGACATGGGGTTCCACTAAAACATACCAACTTTCCTTCATTCAACTTTTCTTTACACTGCTTATATGTGCCAGCAATATCACTCTGAGTATATTTTGAATTGCGGAAACGGGCTAAGTCCTCCTTACTTTCAACATATGTGTGATGAATATAAAATTTCTCATCGTAAGCGGCGCCAAATACCACTCCGCCGTTATCAATCACCCATTCAGCAAGGGCTGTAAAGAAGCCGCCAGACGTGCTTTCCTTCAGAATCTTTTTATTATTGTTCTGTACAGCATATGCCTGTTTTACTTCATTCTTCATCTCCTGCCTGTTCAAGATTGGACAAACTTTAACGCACCTGTCACAATTGATGCATTCAGACTTATCTACAACAGGATACAGAAAGCCCTCGCTATCGGCTTTCATTTCAATGCAGTTTTTGGGGCAGATTTGGCTGCATGCCGAGCATCCGCAGCAATTCTTCTTATCTTTAATTTCTATCATCACTCTTCACCAATCAGTCTTATTATTTTTCCAAAGCATCAACCAAATACCGAAGTGAGCGTTCTCTTTCTGCCGCAAGCAATTCATCAACACTCATGTAGTCAATCTCATCATTGAAATTTGCTGGCACGCCTTCTCTTGCATTTAGCCTGCGTTTCTCCAACCCAACCAATGAAAGAAGTGAGTCGATTCTTGTATTTGTTGACAGCTTGTCAGAGTTATCAAATCGGTTAAACGTAAAGAACTTCTTATGGTTCAATATCGAGAAGCAACTTCCATGGAACGAGTCCGTACATACAAACTTTGCATTTCTTATTAAGTTAACAAATTCAGCAGGACCTACTTCATACAGCGCTTCATCTGCAAAGCTGACATCTTCTTCCACGAATTCATCTAAATGCTGCAAGGCCACAATCTTGTACCCTGTCTTTTCTTTCAACTGCCTTGCAAACTCGCGGTGACTTTGATTTACTCCGAGGAAATAACACAATATATAATCTCCGTTACACACAGGCTCTGTTGTCTGAATCTCCATCCAGTCTTTGCTCGTGAGTAGAAGAGTTGGATCCAGAACAACCTCTCCCGGAACTTTAACATTTAAATTTTGAAGGACTTGTAGTCCACTCCTCTCTCGAACGGAGATTGCTTGGAACCTGTTCAGGAAGTTTTGGTACTCCCCTACCTGTCTCTTAGGAATGACAACTGTGCCGAAGCTTGTCGCATATGCGATTTTCTTTACATTGTTCGGAACAAATGTAAGCGTATAGTAGTCATGTTCCACGTTTCTCGGGTTCCACAGCTGATCACTGCCAACAACCACTGCTTCAAACTCTGCTGAGACTTTTGTCAAATCACTTCTATTGGTATTTGTGCTTGTTAAATTAAACTTTGTTTTTGAAAAGCAATCAAAATACTGATGCCTAATTTTAATTTTCTCCTGAATTTCAGGATATTTGCGAAGATTTGATTTTGATTTATATAACCGAACCTTATTCTTCACAATATCTTTATCCAGTACTTTATGCAGGTAGTACCTAGTCTTTGATTGCGTCATGTAGTCAATAGGCGAGCTACACTGGATAGTAACGGCCTCATGCCCTAGCAATTCAATAGCCTTTTGTGTTGCATATGCCTGCAACATGCTTCCATAGTTGTGGAAGTAATAACAAGATGCAATTCCTATTTTCATGTCTTCCTTACTTTTCATCTCCATTGCTTCGATATAATCAACAAGTCTCGCTTTCGTTGCAGGCCGAGTTTCTAATGCAGAATGGGTGCTCCCTTGACCTCGTACAGGAATTCCCTGCACTTTCTCGCCCTTATACATCTAGCGGGAATTCCTCCCCAGATTTCAAACGGAGGTATGTCCTTTGTCACAACAGCACCAGCTGCTACAACAGCTCCATCGCCGATTGTCACACCCTGCAGGACGGTTGCACCCGTACCAATCCAGCAATGATGGCCTATCTTTATAGGACGGAATGATGCCGTAAACTCAGGATCATCTACATCATGGCTACCTGTGATAAAGTTCGTGTGGCTTGAGATGTTTGTGTCATGATCAATATAAATGCCACCTCTCGCATCCAAGTCAACAAACCAGCCCACAGAAACATTATCTGCAAGCTGCAGTCCTTTCGGAAACAGCACATCTGCTCTGCGGCAGATTACCGAGTTTTTTCCAATCTTAGCTCCCAAAAGCTCATACCACCATTTGCGAATATGACGGCTTGGGATTTTATTAATCACAACATTGCCGAACAGCACGATGGGATAATAAAAGCATTTCGCTAATCTTCCCATATGCTGGTTCGGCGCTGTTTCTTTCCAATTATCGTTTTTGCTCATATTCTCACCTTATGCCCACTCTATCCGCGAACAGCTTTCAACCCAATACTTCCTTATATTTCCTTATAGTACCAAACATACCACTCAGCCATCTTTTCAAAGGAGAACTCTTCTGCGAACAGCTTATAAGCGTTCTTTCCAAATTGCTCTCTGGCTTCCGCATTCTTAATCATTTCAACCATTGCATTGGCCAGTCCATCAACATCCCGTGGCTTTACAAGCAGTCCATTCTTTCTATCCTGAACAATCTCCGGAGTGCCATCCACAGCTGTAGCAACTACAGGCTTGCCAACCGAAAACGCTTCAATCGGCGTGAGTGGTAAGCCCTCCCACAAGGAGCTAAGAACCACAAAATCGAGCTGTGATATAATGTTCTGAATGTCCGAACGATAGCCGAGGAAGTGTATTGCATTATCTGGCAACAGTTCCTTTGCCTCTGCCTTTAATTCTTCTTCCAGCTCCCCGGCGCCAACTATATAGAACTTGGATTTTTGACAAGTCTTTACGACCTTAGCAGCCGCCCGTATGAAATACGTCATGCCCTTCTGCTCTGACAGTCGGCCGATGTTTCCAATCAGAGTGTATCCCGCTTCTCTGGCCTTTTGAAGCTCTTCTATTATTTCTATCTTTCCATCAAAAGGCTTTATCGAATTATGTATCACAGTTACCTGCTTCTCAGGCAGGCCGTAGAAACCCACAAGGTTTTCTTTTACCTTCTCACCCACGGCAACCACATGTGTGTTTCTGTAAGCAAACCGTGTCAGCTTTGCCTTATCTGTGAATGTGTTATGCGCATTTGAAATTTTGACAATGTTCCTTCCAAACAACAACTCTGTATAAAACGCCGCCATTCTGTGGTGTGAGTGAATTACTGTTATCTGTTCGATTTTTACTATATGCCTCAGTCGCCTTGCAATCTTAAGCATCGAACTCGGTGACTTATCCTGGATATCAGGAATCGTGTAATGCTTGATTCCCATATCATCCAGTAGCTCCGTCTTAATGCCATCAGCTGTGCATACTACAACCTTATTTGCAAGAGGCTTCAAAATCTCGCACAACTGCAATATTACATTTTCAGTACCACCGTGTTGCGTAGACCTAGAGAACAGTAGTATGTTTTGCTCTGATAAATTCATCCTTGCGCAACGCCTTCCTTTGAACCATTCCTGTATTTCCGCGCCAAACCAAAAATCTGCCTGTCATCCACGAAATATCGCTTAAACATTCTCTTTGGATTCTGAAAGAATCTGTACAACCACTCAAATCCAATTCTATTAATCCACTTTGGCGCTCTCTTCTGTTCACCCGCCATGAAATCTATCGTACCGCCTATCGAGAATGACATCGGAATTTGGTATGTGTACATATTCTCGAAAATGAAAATGTCCTGCTTTGGAACGCCCATGCCCACAAAAAGCATGTCTGCCTTGGAGTCGCGTAGCATCTTATTTATTTTTGCGAGTTCCTCGTCATTCTTTTCAAATCCATATGGTGGTGAGTATGTACCAGCAACATTCAGCCCAGGATACTTGGTCTTAAGATTTTCAGCGGCTTTAGCAGCCACACCCTCAGCTGCACCAAGAAGAAAAACTGAATATCCTTTTTGTGCTGATAACTCACACAAATACGGCACCAAATCTGATCCGCAGATCTTCTCTTTAATTGGCTGACCATACCATTTAGCAATCCAGAGTAGTGGTGTCCCATCAACCAAAAGTAATTCTGCGTTGTCACATATCTTCTTAAAATACTTATCACTTTCTATACGTACAATCTGGTCTACATTAGGTGTTATTACATGCCCAATCTTTCTAGTTTTTATGCAATCCTCAATATGTGCAACAGCCTCTTCCAATGTGACATTATCCACATACGTATTCATAAATCTCATTCGATTTAATGCCATCTGATTTCTCCCTTTACCTAGTCAAAAACACTTCGCCCTTATTAACTCTTGCTCTCCAATAATCAAGCAAATCATGCATCGTCTTCTCAAACGGAATCTCCGGCTCCCATCCAGTGTGCGCCTTGAACTTACGGCAGTCAGGAACCTGCAGGTCTGCATCAATAGGACGAAGTCTCTCCGGGTCTATCACAACCTCAATCTCATCCTTCTTCGTAGAGTAAGAAATCAGCGTATTCAGCGTATCCCCAACCTCGCAAGTATAAGAACCGCCGATGTTGTAATACTCGCCGGCAATCGGATTAATAGTCACGAGCATATAGTACGCACGAACAGCATCGCGCACATCTGCATAGGTGCGCAGCGACTTCAAATTACCAACCATAACCTTCGGCTCAATCATTCCGGCTTCAATCATGGCAATCTGCTTAGCGAAAGTAGACTCATGGAACACATCACCACGACGAGGACCGGTATGCGTAAACATACGGGTAGTCATAACAGTCATGCCATAGGCTTCCGCGTAGTAACGTCCCAGCAGGTCTGTACCAACCTTTGAAATTGCATAAGGAGAGGCAGGATGGAACGGGCACTCCTCATGGATACCTGTCTCTGGCTTCTTGGCCGCCGGAATCTTACCGAACACCTCGGAGGATGCGCACACATGGATAACAGGCTTATAGTCCATGTCTACTTCCATTGCTGCGCGGATAGCCTCCAACAAACGAGCTGTTCCGAGGATATTTGTGTTAAGCGTGTCAATCGGTGCCGTAAAGCTGGTAAGCGGATAGCTCTGTGCCGCAAGGTGGAACACATAGTCCGGCTTTACCTTATTGATGACTGTCATAAGTGAAATCTCATCATTGAGGTCAGCATAGTCAAAGAAGATTCTGTCCTTCTTATTAACTCTATCCAGTAAATGGCTCACATTATCAAGAGGGCTGCGCCAGCGGCATACGCCATAGATATCCCAATCCGTGTTTTCTAATAAAAAGTCGGCCAAGTGTGAGCCAACCATGCCTGTAATACCAGTAATCAATGCCTTAGTCATAATGTAATTTCCTCCGATTAAAAATGTTTTTTATTTTCCCTTGGTGCTATTTTTCATAGAGTTATTTTTCCATAGTGCTATTCTTCATAGCTCTACGTACTTCAATTCTTTTTGAATCTTTTCTGTAAAAGTATTGTCTTCTAAAATTTTATATTTCTGCATATACAGGCTACGCATTTGTGTTGTCATCGGTCTATTCTTAAAGAACCCTTCGCCAGGAGCGGAAATTGTATACTTTAGCTTGTTATCAAAAATTCTATTTATCTCGTCTGCAATGCGCACTCGACTAACAAGCTCCTTGCCAGCAACATCAAGCACGAACGGTTTATATTCATCCCAGTGCTGAGACATCCAAAGAACCACATTCACAACATCACTTACAACAATGCAGTTTCTGTAGAATGGATGAAACACATCTGCCACTTCATTATTCTTAATGCAATTCATACAATAAGTCACGAAACGATCCCTTGCTGAAGCCACATAGGATAGTCGAATGGCTTTAAAATTCGGACAATCCTTAAATTTGTCCTCGACAGCCTTTTTCATTCTTCCATAAGGAGTTACGGCTTTAGTCTCAGATTCCTCGTCATAGATATGACCGGGAATATCTCCGAAAACAGCATCACTGGAAAAGAATAGGACTTTACAATTCTGTTTTATAGCGTTCTCTATAAATGTGCTTGTACCCTCGACATTCACTTTCCAGCAGAAGTCAAACTCATCCACACATTTGTCGGGTCCAGAAATGGCTGCTGTGAAAACGACCAAATCAATGTCGTTCAAAGAGTCATAATTGAACTTCTCTGCCTCAGTCAGATTGAGGAGCTCATCCGCATTTTCTTTTTGATCTATCTTTAAAATCTGTTCTGTAGATTGTTCTTTTGAAAATCCATCTATCAGATATCCGGCTATGTAACCGGAGCTGCCAACAATCGCAACCTTCATCTATCTACTCCTCACATATCATCACAGCCAAAGAACTTATCTTCCAGCATCAAACACAAGCAGTGGTAAATCGGAAGATGCAACTCCTGAATCATATAGGTTTCAGTCTCAGGAGCCTTAATCGTTACATTTGCCATTTCGGACAGCTTGCTATCTTTAGCTCCAGTCAGTCCTACAACTTTCAGGCCCTTGGCGTGTGCAGTTACTGCTGCATATAGAACATTTTTGCTGTTACCAGAGGTACTTATACCAAGAAATACATCTCCCGCCTTACCATAACCGTTGACCTGTTGTGCAAAACAAAGTAAAGGCTCGCAGTCATTCATATAGGCTGTGTAAAGAGCCGGATGACCGTCAAGCGCAATTGCAGGAAGCGCACCCTGGAGATTTTCTGCAAGAACTGTTCCAAGCTCTTCATTCTCAGCAATCAATTTCTTGGCAAACTCCATCTCCGGCTTGCGCGGATTTTTGAACCCCTTCATCAGCTCACCAACGATATGTTCAGCGTCAGCCGCAGATCCACCGTTACCAGCAATCAGGAGCTTCCCACCATTTTCATAGGACTCTTCCATGATGAGGTAAGCATTGATAAGATTCTGGCGAACCACTGCCAGCTTCGGATATCGGTCAATTAAAAGGTCAACATGCTTGACCAGTCTTTGTTCTAATGATTTCATAACAATTCCTTACCAACCTCTCATATTCTTGGCTCATAGCTCTCCGGCGTGAAGTAAATAACCTGTGAGCCGCTATTCTCAAACTGGAAAGGAATGTAGAGTAAATCTCTCATAGCCCAACGAACTGCATCCTGCTTCTCCGGTTGAACATAAAATAAAAGGAATCCACCGCCGCCAGCTCCGAGAAGTTTTCCACCAAGCGCTCCGGCTTCTATTCCCTTCTGATACAAACCATCAATGCTATCTGTAGAAACTGAACTTCCCATCTGTCGTTTCAGTTTCCACGTGTGGTCAAGCAGATAACCAAAGTCATCCAAAGATTTTTTCTTATCTGTCAGAACTCTTTCTGCTTCGTCCACAAGGCTATACATTTCTTTAAGCTGTTTCTTTTTATCACCTACACCATTTGTCTTCTGCACCTCAGAAGAAAAACGCGTAAAGCCCGTGAAGAACATGAGCAAGTTGTTGTTTAACTGCTTCTTTCTCTCCGGGCTGATTATTACAGGCAGAACCTCATAGCCATCCGCATTAAAGTTGATTCTGTTAAATCCACCGAACGATGCCGCAATCTGATCCTGCCAACCACCTGACTCATTGCAAAGAACACGTTCAAGATAGATAGCTTCGTCTGCCAACTTCTTCTTGTCTGCATATTTACCTTTGAGCGCATAAAAAGCGTTAAGCATTCCGACAGCAAAGGAGGAACTTGTTCCCAAGCCAGAACGTGCAGGTAGGTCAGACTCATATGTGAGGCGAAGTTCATGCATGTCCAGCATTCTCATGGCATTGCGGATAGCCGGATGCTGAATCTCATCATATTCATTCACATATTCCATCCTGGAGTATGTAAGATGTGTCTTATACTCAAAGAATCGAGGGAGATGTCTTACAGTCACATAGCAATATTTATCAAATGTTGTAGACAGGACAGCACCGCCATTTTCCTTGAAATAACTCTCCATGTCCGTGCCGCCGCCAAAGAATGACATGCGGAATGGTGTCTTTGTGATTATCATAAGTTTCTCTCTCCGCTCTTTTTTAACGGCTCCACTGCCGTTTTATTTTCCGTGTCTATCTATTCTGGGCACTCTGCCCGTTCGTTTTATCATTTCTGTGTTTACCGAGCTACTGCCCGTGTTTGACCTACGTTCTTTTGTTTTTTCAGTGCCAAAATTAGGCACTGAAAATTTAGCGTAGACATTAGTCAATATAATTTTCCCCTCATATTATATAGAAAAAATATAAAACTCTCGTAATATTACTTCCAAATATTTTAATTCGCATCTTGAAATCAATAGAATTAAGAAATTCTTCTACTGGAATATATCCATTTTTCTTTTTATATGCTATCACTTTAAACTCTGCCACATATTCTCCTTTATAATTATATGGTATATATGCCATATTGTCAAATATTGCATTTGTCATATATAGCAGCTCTTGTTATATTTATTATTCAAATATATTATATATCTTTCAATGTGTTTTTCAAGTCTTTTTATTTTATTAACTCAAACTTCGCACTTGAATAAGTGCCTATGCACCTTGAAAATTCAATAATAACTGACATAAAAATAGCATGAAGCCATCTGGTTTTGGTATAATTGAGTTGTCTAGAAACAATCATACTTTCGGAGGCTCATGCTATGAATAAACGTATAGCACATGCAACTCAAAATGATAAGCAGATTTCAAAATCTATCAAAAGGTTTTTTACGAGATTTCATGTTTCTTCAGCTTTGAAAGCGTCCAATGCCTACAAAAAGAAAGGCGTTCCAGTAATGGAAATTTTCTAGTATCTGTTTCTGCTGATTTTTTCTAACAGAAGCATATAGCAATAACAATCAGTGAGCTGCTAGTGATACTCAATATATCACTAGCACCGCCCATTATAACCATCAGTCTTTCATCTTAATCAATTAGTTACATTTTTCTTGTACTGGCATATCCAGATATCCCATTCTTAATACATATCCAATCTGCCTCTAAAATTTAATTCTCCCGTCTTAGGCGATGAATCTTCCTCTAATTCATCCGCTAATTCCTTAAGTGATAAATCTTCCTCCGGTTTATCCGTTGATTCTTCTAACTCCGCTCCAGGTTCGTATTCCGGCCCACACACGCTTGTGCTTTCTTTGCTCTTCGTTGTCACCTGTTGTGTTGGTTGTGTTGGTTGTGTTGGTTTTATTGGTAGTGATGCTGTAGCTGCTGATGTAGCTGCTGATGTAGCTGCTGATGTAGTCTTGACTTGAGTTGTTATTGTCTGTGAAGATGTTGTCTCACGCTCAGCTATTGTTCCTTCCCTGTCGCCATCATTTTTACTATCAAATATCAGCACTGTAACTGCCGATGGCAGTTTGATTGTCACAAGCTCATCTGCCACATTTGACAGATTTGGCGATACAGTGAACTCAAGGCTTTTAAGTATGTAAACCGACTCTGTTTCTGCATACTCCACTGTATACGCCACAAGTCTTTCTGCACTTTCCACGCCACAATCTACGAATGTGCTGATGGGTAAGGTGATGCTGTAGGTCATATTTCCATTCTGAACCTGTGAGTCTACAGTGGTTGATGTCGTCTGCACGACTGCTGCCAGATTAGTCAACTGCTCGCGTTCAAGAGCCGTGGCAACAACATTTATTACATCTGTGTGGCTGACCGCTGGCATCTGCGCCATATCACTATATGCCGGAATAAGTACATTTTCTGAAAATGCTGCCATAAACATTCCATTTTTCAGCGTATCTTCTGCCGCCTGCCTGAAATCCGTCTGCGCAGATGTAAATGTTGTCGTAAGCTGCATTGATGTTACCAGCAGTATAAGCGCGATTATTGGGGTTAATATTGCCGCAGTTACTACATTAATCATTTTTCCGGTTTGCGTTGAATTTTTATTTGTCATGTATTCTCTCCTTTGCTGATGGTTACAAAGGATAATTAAATTCCTTGACGCCCCTCTGCGCAATACTGTATAATATTAATAAGTATGCGTATCTCACGCAATAATACTATAATGAGCTGGACCTTCAATCATTTATCCACAAAATTGCAGTTCAAACTCATATAAACAAGGAGGACATATGAATCAGGAAGAAGAGATTATTTTCTCATGGAATAAGATTAAACGAATCTTTTTAAAATATTGGTACATTGTTTTGATAACATTTGCACTTGGTGCTGCATTTGTTGGTTTCAAAGCTTACAAAACGGTTACCACATCTAAAGCTGTTGTTAACAAAACTGCTGCTGGCAGTCAGGCCTCATCTGGCTTCGAGTCAACATCTGCCAATCTGAACGCCGAGGACAGCCTTTCTCCAACTGGAACAACATATTTTAACATCACAAGATATGTGAAGGTTGACTGGAGTGAGATTTATCCTGAGGTTAATGTCTCTAATGACAATTCAGCAGAGGATAATTACTACATACTTAACAGAATTAACAATCAGAGCAATTATGAGAAAGAGATTTTAACTGACTGCGCTAATATAGCGAATTTCCAGTCATTTAAGGATGATATCAATTCCGCTCTTACTGCTAATAATTTTACAACATTGACTGATACTGACAGCATCGCATTTACTACTTCCGGTAATGACATCGTTATTATAAATGTATACAGCCAGTGTTCTGTTGAGAGAATCCGCTGCATCATCAATGCCGCTATGGATTCATATGTTTCACAGGGACAGAAGCTCTTCAAATTAGGCACATGTTCAACTATTGTAACTAACGATGTTATCGCTCAGACTAAGGGTAAAGATGGCAAATTCACTTCACTTAATATGACTGCTGCCAAATGGCTTGAGAGCGAACTCGCTAAGGGAGGTTCATCTGCTGTCGCTGCTACAGATACAGTTACTTCAACAAGTTCAGCTACTGTTAATGTTTCTCTCAAATCAGCAATTGTTACTAAGAAGAATATCGTTGTTCTTCTCGGTTCAATTATCGTAGGACTTGGTATTCTCTGTGTGATTGCTGTATTTGACCATGTACTTGATGTCCCAGAAGAGGCTTCATTTACAGGACTTAACAAGCTCGGTGAGGTTTCTCTTAAAGATGCCACATCAAGAGTATTTACAGAAAGAATCGCCACTATTGCCAAGGACAACGGCTACAACAAAATTGCTCTTGTATCAATGAAGGCAAATCCTATGATTGATTCGATGTGTTCAGGCTCCGCAGCAACTGGTTCTGCTGATAAATATGCAGGCATGGCTTCATACGTTTATCCACAGGAATATCTTTCTAATATTGCTGATATCCACAGCTGTGATGCCGCTATCATCGCTGTTCAGGGCGGATACGACAAAAAGACTACACTCAGACAGTGCGTTGAGAACTTACAGATAGACAGCTCTAAGGTGCTGGGATTTGTGTGGATAGCACAGTAAATAGAGTGAATCAGAATAAAACAGTCAGAAACGTAATCTATAAATTATGTTCCTGACTGTTTTTTATTTTCCTTCAGCTATTTATTTAAAAAATAAAATTGTTTGTATAATTTTTAGATAACTCTTTATGTTTTCATTTTTATGTGTTATAGTTAATAAAAATCAAAATAAGTTTACAAGTAGGTGTTTATATGTCAATAACTAAAAATAAGAAAAACCAAATTATTGATTATATGTTAGAACAAATATTACGAAATAATAATGTAGTCGATAAAGTTTCTGACAGTTTCAATCTATCCAAAACAACGATTTACAGATATCTGTCGGAACTCGAAAATCAAAATATAATAAACAAAAGAGGTAGAGGCAAATACGAACTTTCTAAAACTACATATCATTTCAAATATAATAATAATGGACAGTTAGAGGAAGATTACATTTATAATGAAGATATTGCACCTCTATTAAAAGACTTACCTGATAATGTTAGAAAAATATGGATTTATGCATTTACTGAAATGTTTAACAATGCAATAGAACATTCTGAATCAGATATAATACAATGCTTTGTTGAATGTAATCACATTGAAACAACTATAATGATAACAGACTTTGGCATTGGTATATTTAAAAAAATACAAGATTATTTTAAATATAACTCTGTTGATGATGCAATAAATGAATTATTTAAGGGAAAACTTACAACAGATACTAACAACCACTCTGGCGAAGGAATTTTCTTTACATCTCGTCTGATGGATCAATTTAGTGCAATTTCAGGCGGAAAATTCTTTACACACAGTAATCATTCAGAATTTCTAAATACGCTTAAAGAAGATGATGATCTCAATCTTTTAACACATAACAAAGGAACTGTAATATATATGAGACTGGCAAACCGGTCTCATAAACAACTCGTGGAGGTTTTTGATATGTTTTCAGATGTAGATAATGGATTTAACAAAACAAGTATACCAATGAAGAACATATACGGTAATAGTTTTCCAGTATCAAGGTCACAAGCCAGAAGATTATATAATAGATTAGATCAATTTAGTGAAGTTGAACTTGATTTTAATGGTGTAGATGAAATCGGTCAGGCATTTGCACATGAATTATTTGTCAAATTTGCATCTAATCATCCAGAAGTAAAACTTAATGTTGTCAACTCTAATGAAAAAATAGATGCAATGATTAATCATGTAAGAAACACCAAATAAACAAACTTATAAACCCCAGCAAAGATTGATATATACTGTCATCCACATATATATCAACTTTTGCTGGGGTTTAACTATTTTTATTTTCCACCCTCTGTAAACACAGTCACAACTGTCTTACAAAGTATCTTGATATCAAGTCCCAAGCTCCAGTTATCGATATAGTCAAGATCCATCTTAACAACATCCTCGAAATCCTTGACTGAATTTCTTCCATACGCCTGCCACATACCAGTTATTCCTGGCTTCATAGAAAGTCTTCTCTTATGGTGGCCTTCATACTGCTTGAACTCATTAACTGTTGGCGGTCTTGTTCCAACAAGGCTCATGTCACCTTTAAGCACATTGATAAACTGTGGAAGCTCATCTATGCTTGTCTTTCGGATAAATTTACCAACTTTTGTTATACGTGGGTCATCATCCATCTTAAACATAAGTCCATTCATCTCATTTTGCGCCATCAGAGCTGCCTTGCGCTCCTCGGCATCTACATACATTGACCTGAACTTATATATGTAGAAATATCTTCCGTTCTTGCCAACTCTCTTCTGCTTAAAAAACAATGGTCCCGGCGACTCCAATTTAATTAATGGTCCAACGAATATCATGGCAATGAACATAATTATGACGCCTACAAAACCGCCAACCATATCAAATAGCCTTTTAATAGTCATATCCTTTGCATCAAATTCTCTATTAGAAAATGTCACAACCGGAATTGAATTAAATGTTCCCATTGTTGTATTGAAATCTTTGAATCCATCCAGCACATCAAGCCTTAAATGGACTGTGATTCCCATATCCTCGAACTGAAGCACCATTGGTCTTAATTCTTCACGCATTCTTGAATCGACATCTATGTATATCTCATCAACAATTTCGCGCTTAATGTAATCCATCATGGTATCTTTGTCCGCAACAACGCTGTATTTGCTGATAGCGCGCCCTGTCTGGTCTTCATCCATGACAATCACACCAGCTATCGTAACTGACCAGTCCTCGCCATCGCGTAGTTCTTTAACTATTCTCCTGGCACGGTTCTTCATCGTGATAACGATGACATTAGTTGAATGCATAAAGCTTCTGCTTCTGGATATAAGATAAAACTTTACCAGAAATCTTGTCGCATACATAAGAATTATTCCGCCTACAACTGTAAGCACATACACGCCTCTTGGAATCGTGTCTGTTCTTCTGATAAGCTCGTATATAGCCACAATCGCACCGAAAATAAGTCCTTTTTTTACAACTGACTTAAATTCAATAAATTTACCACGCTGCACAAAATCTGGTGGCACATTTACAAATAAAGCGGTTATCAGCACAGCAATAATAACTGTTATCAAGCTTCCTGACAACTGTCCCATTGTGATTGACATGCTGAGCTTTTTATATGTTGCCAGCCATATCATGCCAGACAGATAATATGCAGCCATTATACATGCCGCATCTGTAAAGAATAGTATTACATTCTGTATACCATCCCGGCTTTTGTTAACGTAGTTACGCAAGTTACTCGTCCCCTCATCTAATTAATATTTTCTCATGTAATGATTACCTGATATATCAATCCATTTTACTAATGATAATTACTTAGTCTCTACATAATAGTTATTAACAAGGTATTCTTTCAGCTTATCCTGGTCTAAATCATAATGCTCTGTCTCACCAGCCTGCTGACCAGCTCTTACACTTCCCTCAAGCATGTAAATTCCTTCATATGAGCAACCTGCTGCCTCTGATACAAGTGTTACCATCTCGCTTGTCGTAAGGTCTGTGATTATATAATCCATAGCTGTATTATAGATATCTACTATCTTAGTCGGATTATGTGCTATTGAACTCCATGCCTGATTGAAGAAACAGTTAAGATACTGCTTCTGTCTTGCAAGTCGCTCTGATGATGTATTCATTCTTGTTATATCACGGAAATGTACATAATTATATGCAGATGTTCCCATAAGCTTATATGTCTGACCCTGCACAAATGTCTCGTTAGTGCCATAGTCATTGCCATAAGTAGTAAATGTATAGAGTGATTCAACTGTAACGCCGCCTATCGCATCATTTACAGCAATAACCCCCCCCATGTTGGCTGATGTAACTGAGTGGATTGGAAGTCCATAAAACATTCTTGATACTGATTTACCTGAACGGTAATTGCTCTCTTCAAGACCATTACCTGTTCCATGCTGAACTGTTATCTGGGCTTCTATTGTATCTGTAACATTACCATCCGCATCATAAAGATCTATAAGTGCCACTGCATCTCTTGGAACCTGTACTATCCAGAACTTCTTATTCTTAGTATCCAAAGACAGCATCATTATCGCATCTGACTGTCCACCATTATATAAACCTTCTTTCTCTGTAACAACGCCAAGGTCATCTATACCAAGTACAAGAAGGTTGATTATTCCATCGTTGTAGCTGTATTTCTTGTGATTGTAGATAATATCAAAATTCTTATTAGTAGATACATTCGCAATAATATCTGTATCATCTACATTAGCAGCCTGATAAAGCTTGTCAACATCTATGCTGTCATGTATGCTGCAATCTATCTTTGTTACGTATCTGCTGTCATACTCCTGTATTACATCTGATGTGAGAAGTGACTTTTTACCATTGCTTCTGATTATCTCGTATGCGCCAAATACGCCTCCTACAAGAATCGCAATCACAGCCACAACTATTATCGCTATTGTCGCACCTCTATGCTGTGCAAACCAGCTTGTCCCAGCCCCACCATTAATATCTTTAATGATGTCGTTATCTTTCTTACTATCCCTGACACCTTTTGATTCTTTAACAGTATCATTTTTCTTTATCTTGTTACTCATCTTTACATTATCTCCTATTAAATTATATATCTCATTTTAACATTTTCATCTTCTGAAACTCTATATTCTGAATAAGTATATCATAATATATGAAGCAATAAAAGTTTTTGTTTGTGGACAATAGCGGTTTTTGTTGAAATATTTTGAGGCATTGTTAAAGTTATTACTTGCCAATTTACTAATATCATATCCTTGCAAGTAGTTTTGGGGGAATTTTGATATTGTTTTGATTTTATTTACTGACACGCTTTAGTTCTCAAATCATGATTTAGTAATTTACGATTTGAGAATGAGGGTGCTATTACATATTATTTTCCTATTTGTTCAGTTTAGTAGGTATTCTTTTACACACGATGTTATTTATCGATTATACAGGGGAAAATCACTTTATATTGCTTCATTTTCTACCTTTCCCAACAATTGCAATTCCTACACAAATCCGCAACATCCGCATGTCGGCTGGTTTTCAGGAAAGTATAATGAGAAAAAAGTTACTTGCACTTCTTATGTGCGCAACAATGGTTCTCGGTACTGGCGTTACAGCATTCGCTTATAACAACGACGATATCGACACTGCTGACAAAATCGTTAAGCAGTATGACCAGTTTAAGGGTGAGTTCAATGATGGAGCTTTTGGAAAGACTACAGACAAGGATGTAACATTTGACACAACATATGTTAAGGCAGATAAATCTATCAGCTACACATATGCTTTCACAGCTGCTGATACTAACAGCTTTGTAAAGGTTGGTCCTTCTACAGATGAAGCTAAGGCTGCTAAGATTAATGGTAAGGCATTAGTTAAGACTAATAATGTTATTGGTGATGCAGTAGTTACTGGTACAGCAATCAACAAGTCTGTTACAGTTAATGATGTTCTTTCACTTAATGATGGTATCACAACTAATTATTACTATGTAGCTTCAGTTGGTGAAGCAACAGAGGGTGCTACTCTCGTTGTTACAACACCAGGTCTGAAGAATGCATACCTTGTAAAGTATAACCCAACACTTGCAACAGGTAAGTTAATCAATGGTAAGGCTGCTGATTTTGCAACAATTAATAAAGATTTCGGTATTGATAAGGATGGCTATATCCCAGCTGCTGCTACAACAGCTACAATGAAGCTTTATTCAACACTCAGCGATGGTTACTATGTAGCTGTTTCTGATGCATCAAAGAGCAAGGTTTCAATTGCAGAAGCACTTTCTAAGGGAACAATCTCTAAGAATGCCGTTGCAGTTAACATGCAGTTCTACAAGACAATTCCAGCAGGTTCTAAGGATGCTAACGAGTATGGTTTCAAGGAACTTATTTCAGTTAATGCTTCAAGAGAAGATACAAATGTATCATTAAAAGCTGACTGGTTATCAAGAACTAACCTCAAGAAAGCTGATGGAGTTGATGTTTACCTTGTAGATCCTAACGTAACAATCACAACAGAGTACTTCCAGAAGCTTAACGATGTATTCAAGGTTGCTACAGTTTCTGATGGTCAGTTCACAGCAGATTACCTTGTATCTGGAACATACATCTTTGATGTAGCTACAGATGCTTCAAACAACGATGGTGTTGCTGATACAACAACAGCAGCAGCAGCTAACAACAGCGCTTCACCAAAGACAGGTGATGTTGCTCCAATCGCAGCTCTTGCAGTTGTTATGAT
>OIYR01000140.1_pt1 | contig 40639 bp, 36 predicted proteins | sample 1588221 | NCBI WGS metagenome assembly OIYR01 (sample SAMN03283292) | human gut metagenome | biome: human-associated habitat; material: feces | host: Homo sapiens | place: Peru | collected 2012
CCTTGAGCGTTTGCGCCTTTTGCTTATCAAAGAACTTATCAATCGTGGTAAAATTGAAGGGTGTGGGGGTATATGTATCGTTCCATACCGCACCGCAGGTCAGCTTGTAATCAGACCACTGCTCATAGCGGCACATATAATCAAAAAGATATTTTTCTTTCGTGTGGAATGTGTGCGGACCGTAATCCTGTACGAGTATTCCGTGATCGTCAACGTGGTCGTACATATTGCCGCCGATATGGTTTCTGCGTTCCCATATCTCGACCTTCTCGCCTTTTTCCGCTAAATGACGGGCGATTACCGCTCCGGAAAGTCCACAGCCGACTATAAGGGTGTCAAAATCAAAACTGCTCATCAAAAGCCACCGTACTTGCTCATGAATTCTTTAAAGGTCTGCAGATTCTTGTCCTTGTCGGCAAGTATGACCTTATCAATTCCGCCTACTCTGTCAAGCTTCCAGTCTACTGCAATATCGGGATCGTTCCACATAATGCCGTCATCATATTCGCCGTAGAATTTTTCACCGCACTTGTACGAAACAACAGACGGTTCAAGCACAAGATAGCCGTGTGCAAAATGTTCGGGAACAAAAAGCTCGTTCATATTCTCTTCCGAAAGATAAAACCCCTGCCATTTCTTAAAGGTGGGGGAGTCGGGACGCAGATCAACAATAACGTCGAACACCCTGCCTTTTATGCATCTTACAAGCTTAGCTTGTTCGTGAACACGCTGAAAATGAAGTGCGCGGATTACGCCCTTGTGAGATACTGTGTAGAAAACCTCCGCAAGGTTGTGTTCAAGTCCGTTTGCCTCGAAAACTTCCTTTGAATAATCCTTTATAAATGCACCTCTTACATCTGTTGCACAAAACGGCTTGATAAGATACGCGCCTTCAAAATCTGTATTACAAAATTCAAACTTCTGAATCATCGTTATTCTCCCTTTTATAATGTTTTTCTATGTAAGCAGTACCCTTTACACATAGAAAGGGCGAAAGTTACATTTCGCCCTCTGTATTTTCTTAGTCAACCGACTTAATCCAGTCCATAGTCATTCTTGTTCCTTCTGCAAATGAGATTTCGGGCTTGAAATAACAGTCTGCTTCAATATCGGCTGTATCAAATGCCTCAAGCGGCATATTTACTCCCGTAAAAGGAACATCGCCGAAAATCGGCTTTGCTTCGGGGGCAAGCTCCTGCTGCATTTCAAGGATAAATTCCTTGAGTGGTTTTGCGTTTCCGCTGCCGATAGTATATTCTTTATTTGCTTTGCCGTATTCTCCGATTGCCTCAAACGCTCTTGCAACATCGTCAATATAGATGAAGTCATAGTTCTGTGTTGCTGCAGTAAACTGCAGCGGTTCGCCTGCAATAATTTTGCGGATTGTAGAATTGACAAAACGGGGCGAAAGCTCACCGACGCCGTAAGCGTTAGTGATAACAGCCCAGCACAAATCAATGCTGAGACTGTTCGCAATGGGTTTGCAAATAGCGTGTGCAATAAGCTTTCCTGCGCCGTAAATGTACGGAAGTCCCGGCTTGCTTTCCTGAGTGTAAACAGCGGTGTAGGTTTCCTTTTCCATAATAGAACCGGCATTGACAAATTTTTTACACTGCATACCGTCTGCCGTTCTGAGCGCTCTTGCTGTCCAGAGTGCATTTTTGAGCTGAACATTTTCATCACATCTGAGCGGTCCTGCCGAACCCACCCATGCAAAGTGGTAGAAAACATCAATATCTCTGTCGGAAATTCTGTCAGCCAAGGTTTCAATCTCATCAAGCTCGCAATACACGATTTCAATGCCGTTAAGGTCTTTTATATTTTCGATTTTTTCGTTTTCGTCTTTTACAACTGCAAAAACCTTTACACCCTTGGCACAAAGTCTTTTGCAGACATTTGAACCGACAAAGCCGTTTGAGCCTGTTACAATTGCTTTTTTCATAAATTAACCTCTTTTATATCATCCGCAGAAATCTTAGATTCTGCTTTTAAGAAAATCGTTTATTTGCTCGTCCATACAGCGGCGAACATCACCGCCGTTCATATAACAGCGCGACCATTCAACCGTTTTTTTCACTGCTTCATCAACATGCCAATGGGGTTTCCAGCCAAAAACAGCCTTTAGCTTTGAACAGTCGAGCTTGAGAAAGCCTGCCTCGTGGACTGCATTCTTTTCACTTTTGTTGACCCATTTTATATTTCCTGCATACTTTACAAACAAATCAACGAGTTCGCCTGTTGTAACGCAGTCACATTCATCGGGACCGACGTTGTAATATCCTGATTTGTCAATGTTCTCATATTGAGCTTTTGCAATCATAAGATAAGCAAAAAGCGGTTCCAAAACGTGTTGGTACGGTCTTGTAGAATATGGATTTCTTACAACAATATTCTTGCCGCTTTCAAGCGCACGAACGCAGTCGGGAATTATCCTGTCATTGGCAAAATCACCGCCGCCGATTACATTACCTGCTCTTGCGGTAGAAACAGCAGTTCTGCCGTCGGCGAAAAATGATTTTTTATAGCTGTGAGTTACAAGCTCGCTGCAGCTCTTGCTGTTGGAATAGGGGTCAAAACCGTCAAGAGGCTCGTCCTCGCGATACCCCCAGCACCATTCTTTATTTTCATATACCTTATCGGTCGTAACATTTAAAAATGATTTTACGCAGTCGCTTTGCCTGATACACTCAAGAATATTTACCGTACCCATAACGTTGGTTTCATATGTATATGCAGGCATTTTGTAACTGTCACGCACAATAGGCTGAGCGGCAAGATGAAGCACTATTTCAGGCTGAGTCTTATCAAACGCTTCTTTTAATGCACTAAAATCACGAATGTCACCGATAACGGAATTTATATCTTTATCAATTTCTGCAATTTTATAAAGACTCGGCTCTGTGGGAGGGTCAAGCGAATAACCCGTTACCTTTGCACCGCTGCTTGCAAGAATTTTGCAAAGCCAGCTTCCTTTAAATCCCGTGTGGCCGGTCACAAAAACTCTTTTGCCTTTATAGAATTCAAGCATCAGTCAGACCACACCTTCCAGGGAGCTTTGTTTTCAGCCCAGAGATTCTCAAGCTTTTCTTTATCGCGCATAGTGTCCATACACTGCCAAAAGCCGTTGTGCTTATAGCACATAAGCTGACCGTTTGCGGCAAGCTTCTCCATAGGCTCACGCTCAAGCATAACGGAATCGCCGCTTATGTAATCAAGAACCTTAGACTCAAGCACCATAAATCCTGCATTGATATATCCTGAATCTACATCACTTTTTTCACGGAAGGCCATTACTTGATTGTTATTGTCAAGATCAAGAACGCCGAAACGGCTTTCGGGTTTAACGGCTGACATAGTTGCAAGCTTTGCGTTTGATTTGTGAAATTCAAGCAATTTATCAATGTTAATATCCGACACGCCGTCGCCGTAAGTCATAAAAAAAGGTTCGTCGTTCAAAAAATCACGAACTCTTTTAAGTCTGCCGCCCGTCATAGTGTTTAGCCCGGTGTCAACTACCGTAACCTTCCATTGTTCGGCTCTTTTGTTGTGTACAATTATTTTGTCATCTTGGGTAAAATCGAATGTTATGTCAGAGGTGTGCAAAAAGTAATCTGCAAACCATTCTTTGATAACGTGCTGTTTATAGCCTGCACAAATTATAAATTCATTGACGTTGTAATATGAATACAGTTTCATAATATGCCATAAAATCGGCATTCCCGCAATTTCTATCATTGGTTTTGGTTTAAACTGAGATTCTTCCGAAATTCTCGTTCCGAAACCGCCGGCAAGAATTACTGCTTTCATTTAATCTCTCTCCCGTATCAAATTATTTTGCGCCCTCACCTTTAAATACCGAAATAACGGTTTTAAAGAATATTTTAATATCAAAGCCGAAGCTTCTGTTTTTCACATAATAAAGTTCCATTGCACGACGCCTTTTATAACTTGTGTCGCTTCTGCCTCCCGAAGCCCAAAAGCCCGTGAGTCCCGGTCTGATACTGAGTAAAAGCTCTCTGTTACTGCCGTACAGCTCGGTTTCCGCCTGAGTGACGGGGCGCGGCCCTATAAATGCTATATCGCCTTTTAATATGTTAAATAACTGCGGAAGCTCATCAAGACTTGTTTTTCTCAAAAATTTTCCGATTTTTGTAACTCTCGGATCATTTTCAAGCTTAAAGTTCTTTTCAAATTCGGCTTTTTGCTCAGGAGTAAAGTTATGTATCATTTTATCCGCATCTACAACCATACTTCTGAATTTGTAAATATAGATTGTTTTACCGTCCTTGCCGACTCTTTTATGTTTATATATTGCAGGTCCTTTGCTTGTTGCCTTTACAATAATAAAAAGAATTAATAATATAGGCGAGAGGAGAATAATTGCTACAACTGATAAAACAATATCGAAAAGCCTTTTAAAAAAGTCGTAAACAGGCTTTTCTTTTAATGCTTTATTCGATTTTTCGGTTATGCAAATGTTTGCTGAATTATAATCAGCCATTTATTTCCCTCATTTTTTAATTATTTATCACCATAGTAATAGTCTTTGTAGTAATACTTTTTCTTTGAAATACCCTCAGGTTTAACCTTGTTGATAATAACGCCGAGAATTTTGCTGTCGGCACGCTTTAATGCGTCGATAGTATTGTTGAGCTGTGGATATGTAGTAGCGTTGTTTTTTACAACGATAACAACTCCGTCGGATGATTTGATAATAGGCACAGCGTCAATAACAACGCCTACAGGCGGTGTGTCAAAAATTATATAATCAAAGTCCTCCTCGGCCTTTTTAATGAAATCTTCCATCGCAGTACTTGACATAAGCTCAGAAGGGTTTGGCGGAATTGCACCGTAGCATACTGCATAAAGATTAGGTGAATTAGTATTTTTAATTATGTCGTCGTAAGAACACTCATCGTTAAGATAATTGGCGATTCCGGGTACAGGAGCAAGCTTTAACGCCGAATGAACACGTGGACGGCGAAGGTCGCAGTCTATAATAAGAACCTTTGTGCCAACCTTTTGAGCAAGCGCAAGAGATACATTTATCGCAGTAATTGTTTTGCCGTCGCCTTTTGCGGAACTGGTAAAAGCAATTTTTTTACAGCCTTTTTTAATTATTGAGTAATCTATGTTTGTTCTTGCAATTTTATATGATTCTTTGATTTGAAAGCTGAGCACTTTCTTTGCAGACAGATTGTCTTTTTCATTTGCTGTATACATCGGATACACACCTTCCTGAGATTTAGTTATTTCTTGTCTTTGCTATATCGTCAAAGCTGAATTCCGGAATTGCGGCAAGTATAGGCAGCTTTGCAATCGTTGTCATATTCTGATCGTATTTTATCTTTATATCAAAGTAATCTCTTGCAAATGATATTATCAGCGCAACAATAAGTCCGGCAAAAAACATAATCAACACGTTTTTGGTGACGTTTGGCGAGGTCGGATATTTTGGAATCTGAGCTTCGTCAACAATATCAAGCTGTGCGCTTTTTTCAAGGAGCTGTTTAATGGTGTCCGGTGCGGTTTTTGCAACCGCATCTCCTATTCTTTTAACCTCGCCGGGATTTTCATTTGAAATATCTGCCTGAAATATCTCGGTGTCCTGAACAGGGGATAGGCTTATCATATTTTTTAGTGCTTCGGGGGAGTACTCGTTATTAAGCTCGTCCGAAACAGCGTTAAAAAATCTGTTTGTATTAAGCATCTGTATGTAGGTGGCAACAAGCTTTTCGGCGTAATTATATGAGTTAAGATCTTCGTTTGCGCTTGAACCCTTATTGCTTGTGTTAACATGAAATTTAACCGTAGAGGTATAAGTTTTCTTAACAACATATTTTGTTACGACAAATGAACCGAGCGCACATACCAACGAGAGTACAATAATAATAATGATATTTTTTTTAATGATTCTGAGTACATCTTTAAATGAAAATTCCATAAGACATTCCTATCCTTTTATATTAATTGTTACGCATTTATAACTATTTTACTACAAAATCGACGTTATTTCAAGGTAAATTACAATAATAAATTAATATCTGCTTGTTTTGATGTTTCTTTCCAAAATAAGAATAATTACAGCAGTTTTTTTAATGAATTTGCTTATCCATAAAGCTGCGAATACTTTTGACCTATGAATAATACAAAATCATTGAAAGCTTGACAGCCGTATTAATTTTTGTTATACTAATTTGCGAAACAGTCGCAAATTGCGGAGGAAATCAAATGTCAAAATATAACACAAAGCAAAGAAAGCTTTTGCTTGGCTTTTTGTCTGCTCACGCCGACGAAGAAATCACGGCAAAGCAGATTGCAGAAAGTCTTAACGATAACAAAATAAGCGTCAGCGCCGTTTACCGCAACTTAGCCGAGCTTGAAAGCGACGGCAAGATAAGACGCATATCCAAAAGCGGAAACCGACAGGTGTTTTTTCAGTATATTGATGATAACACCTGCAAGGACTGCCTGCATCTTTCGTGTGAAAAATGCGGAAAAACCTTTCATATGAACTCCGTAGGCGCACAAAAGCTTATTAATACCGTCTCCCAAAGCGATGAATTTTTCGTCAATAAGGCAAACACGGTATTATACGGAGTTTGCAGAGCTTGCCGTGAAAAAGCGGGAGAAAACATAAAATGAAAAAAATAATTTCGATTTTACTTTTATTTCTTACAATATTATTGACCTTTACAGGGTGCGGGAGCAATACCTTTGACTTTACAAACGGAAAGCTGTCTGTAGTGTGTACGATTTTTCCCGAATACGACTGGGTAAAACAAATCGTGGGAGACAGCCCGGATGTTGACGTAAGACTGCTTATAAAAAACGGAGTTGACCTGCACAGCTATCAGCCGTCGGTTGAGGATATTGCAAGAATTTCAACCTGTGATTTGTTTGTTTATGTCGGCGGAGAATCCGATAATTGGGTGGACGACGTACTCAAGGAAGCTGTTAATAAGGATATGGTTGCACTCAATTTGCTCGACGTCCTCGGCGATTATGTAAAAGAGGAAGAGGAAATCGACGGTATGCAAGAGGAACACGGGCACAGTCACGATGAAAACGAAACTGCCGAATATGACGAGCACGTTTGGCTTTCGCTCAAAAACGCCGAACTGTTTGTTCGGACGCTGAGAGATACTTTGTGCTCGATAGATAAAAATAATCGGGCGGTGTATTCCGACAACGCCCAAGGCTATTTGAATACACTGTCCGATATTGACGGGCAATACGGCAAAATGGCAGAGAGCGCAAAACAAAGTACGGCTCTGTTTGCCGACCGATTCCCTTTCAGGTATTTGTTTGATGATTATAATATTTCATATTATGCGGCGTTCAAGGGCTGTTCCTCGGAAACCGAGGCAAGCTTTGAAACGATAACATTTTTGTCTGATAAGATAAACAAGCTGAATCTTGACTGCGTTTTGACGCTTGAAAATTCCGATGACAGAATCGCTTCTGCGATAATACAGGCATCCGAAAATAAAAATGCGGAAATACTTACTCTTGATTCAATGCAGTCAACCAATATTAAAGACGTCGAGTCGGGAACGACGTATGCGTCAATTATGCAAAGCAATCTTGAAACACTCAGAACAGCGCTCAATTAGGAGAAAATATGGTACAGTTGATTTGTAAAGATCTTTCCCTCGGATATGAGAGGAAAGAAATCATTAACAACTTAAATTTTAAAGTAAATCAGGGCGATTACCTTTGTATCGTGGGTGAAAACGGTTCGGGTAAAACCACCCTGATAAAAACTATCCTTGGACTTCTTCCGCCTTTAAAGGGAGAGATAACCACCGAAAACGGACTTAAAGCCAATCAGATAGGCTATTTGCCCCAGCAGACCATTGTTCAAAAGGATTTTCCTGCCTCGGTCGGCGAGATTGTTCTTTCTGGGTGTCAGAACAGAGGAAGGTTTCACCCGTTCTACAACAGCTTTGACAAAAAGCTCGCCCTTGAAAATATGGAAAAAATGGGTATAGCTTCTCTTGCAAAGAGGTGCTACCGTGAGCTTTCGGGGGGACAGCAGCAGCGTGTTTTGCTTGCCCGAGCCTTGTGTGCAACTCAAAAAATGCTGCTTCTCGACGAACCTGTTGCAGGACTTGATCCAAAGGTCACAGAGGAAATGTACAGCCTGATATATGAATTAAACCAAAAAGACGGTATAACGATAATTATGATTACACACGATGTCAAAGCTCCGATAAAGTATGCAAGTCATATCCTTCATATAGGCGATGAGCTTTTTTTCGGAACAAAAAATCAATATCAGCAAAGCAAATTTTGCTGCGGATATTCCCAAGGAGGTTTAATTAACAATGGCTGAACTCCTTGAAAAAATTGCGTTTTATTTTCAGTTTCCCTATGTGCGGTATGCATTTATCGTCGGCGTTCTTATAGCGCTGTGTTCGTCGCTTCTCGGTGTAACGCTTGTTTTAAAGCGCTTTTCCTTTATCGGTGACGGACTTTCACACGTTGCATTCGGCGCATTGGCCGTTTCGGGTGTACTCGGAGTCACAAACAATATGCTTGTTGTTTTGCCGATAACCGTTGTCAGCGCAGTTTTGCTTTTAAGAACGGGAAAAAGCACAAAAATCCGAGGTGACGCCGCAATAGCGATGATCTCGGTGGGGGCACTTGCAATAGGCTACCTGCTTATGAATATTTTTCCCACATCGTCAAACCTTTCGGGCGACGTGTGCTCGACCTTGTTCGGTTCAACCTCTATATTATCGCTCACATCCGCCGAAGTATGGCTTTGCGTTGCGCTTTCGGTAATTGTTCTGCTGATTTTTATTGTGCTGTACAACAAGATTTTTTCGGTCACGTTTGATGAAACCTTTGCACGGGCAACAGGCACAAACGCAGGCGCATATAACCTTTTAATCGCTATCATTATTGCGGTAATAATTGTGCTTGCAATGAATCTTGTGGGTTCTCTGCTGATTTCCGCACTTGTAATCTTTCCTGCACTTTCGGCAATGCGCGTATTCAAAAGCTTTAAATCCGTCACCGTGTGTTCGGCATGCCTGTCTGTCGTATGCGCTTCACTCGGAATTTTAATATCCATAGTTGTCGCAACTCCCGTAGGCTCTACCGTTGTCGCAGTCGATATAGTTGCGTTTGTAATTTTCTATATTGTCGGTCTTGTTAAAGGCAGAGGATAAATGCAATAATAAAATGAAACAGATAAAAATGCGGATGCAGGTTAATGCTGCATCCGCATAAATTTTGGCTAATCAATAAACTATTACTCTTGTACCTATGCTCGCATGGTTATAAATATCTTTAGCCGCATTAAACGGGGTGTTTACGCAACCGTGAGAACCGTTGCCCTTATAAATGTTTCCGCCGAATGAGCTTCTCCAGCTTGCGTCGTGAATACCTATATCTCCGTTAAACGCCATCCAATAGTCAACATACGAAGAATAACCCGGACCATTAAGATATGTGCATCTTGCTTTTGAATAAATACGATATTGACCTCTTGGAGTGTTGTAATAGCCATCGGCATTACCGGTTACAACATCGGTTTCACAATACAGCTCACCATCAAGGTAATACCACATATGCTGCTGGTCAATGCTGATTAGAATAAACGTATCTCCGTAATCATTTCCTTTAAATGTTTTTGTAACCGTAACAGACTTGGTATAATAATCACCTACTATTTTATATTCTCTCGAGCCGTGAATAAGATACGGACGCACACGGAAATAATAGGTTTTTCCGACAGATAGTTTTCCTGTTGTAAAGCTTGTGCCTTTTGTGTAATCATAATAATGGTATTTACCGTTTTTTGAGGTCGCATAAAATATTTCATATCCACCTGCATTCGGATTTTTATTCCAAGACAGTGTAACCGTTGATAGCTGTGAGGTTAATGAAAAATCGGGTCCTGTCAAGCCGCACACAAGGCGAATGTAGTTTGTGTCTGAATGATAAGTTGTGTTGTTTGCGTTGCGATAAGCTCTTACGCAATAATAATATCCTCTGCCTTCTTCAACCGCAGTATCCTTAAATGTTGTTGTTTGGTTGTTGTCAATAGTTTTGTAAAGAACATATTCGCCGTTTGATTTATAGCTTGAGCGATAAATTTTATATCCGGTTGCGTTTGGATTGCGGTTCCACGAAAACTGCAAATAATGTTTTGATGTGTTAACCATAGTCAGACCTGTAACAGCCGCAGGCTGAGTTGCAGTTCGCTTTGTGTTGATGTTACCCTCATAATTAATGCCGCCATAGTTAACAAATGCGGAAACCTTAAAGAAATATCTGTTTCCTGCCTTTAGGTTGTAAATAACAGCATAATCGTTGTTGCCTTGAGCATACAGATTGTAGGTTTGAGTTAATCCTTCGCCGTCACAACAATAAACCTTGTAGCCTGAAGCACCCTTAACTCTATCCCATTTAAGTATAATCCTGTCGGTATAGCTGCTTGTGTTACGAATGTTTTGAACAATTGGGATGGGTATTGTTGAAAGTGTGCTGCAAGCGGCTTCGCTTTCATATCTGACTCCGTTTTGGTCAGTAAACGTAACCACTTTGACATGATATTTGCTGTTAGGTTTTAAATTATAAATAACTGCATAATCATTGTTGCCCTGAGCAACAAATTTATAATTACCTTCAGCGGTTGCGTCATCACGAAAATAGACTTTATATCCCGATACCCTCGGCGCACGATTCCACTTAACAATCAGTCTGTCTGGATAATTGTCACTGATACGAAGCCCTGTAACAGCCGGCACGATAGAAGTCGAAAAAGTTTTTGAAGCAGGATCGCCTTCGACTATTTTACCGTCTTTTATGATAAATGCGGTAACCTTTACATAATAAACGCTGTTGGGTTTTAGATTATATATAACCGCATAATCATTATTGCCCTGAGCAACAAATTTATAATTATCTTCAGAGGTTGTATTATCACGAAAATAGACCCTATAGCCCGATACCATTGGCGCACGATTCCACTTAACAACCAGTCTGTCGGTATAATTATCGCTGATACGAAGTCCTGTAACAGTCGGCACAAGAGCAGTCGAAAATGTTTTTAAGGCGGCTTCTCCTTCGATTTTTTTGCCGTCTTTTATAACATAAGCAGTAACTTTTACATAATAAACGCTGTTGGGTTCCAGATTATATATAACCGCATAATCATTATTGCCCTGAGCAACAAACTCATAGTCTTCATTATCCGATGTATTAGTATGGTAATATACTCTGTATCCGTCTGCACCTATGAGTCTGTCCCACTTAACAATAAGTCTGTCGGTGTAGTTTCCGTCAAGGCGGAGGTTTTGCACTGCGCCCGATACATATTCAGGTGCGCTTGTTACAGGAACATTAGTAGTCTGCGCTTCTGTCGGCTTGGAAACTGATGTTTCCTTAATATTGTCGTCAGTCCCAAATGCAGTAGACTCCGATTTGTCAGGCAATGCCCCCACAGGCTTTTCTGTAGGCTCTGTCACGCAGCAGTTGGCGGAAATTGTCGTAAGTGCGCCGGCGTCAAGAACAGAAAGTGACGAAAGCACAAGCACGGACGCCAAAACAGCAGCGAAACTTTTTTTAATCTTGCTTTGCATATAAATCTCCCTTTTCCGAGTAATTGTGAATTGTTTTATAATTATAACATAAAATATGTAAAAAATAAAGGGAAATTATGCATTTTTTAGTTATTATTCATTACAAATTTTTAACAACTACTGTTATTTGTAATAATTTCGCTTAACAGCTTGATTCCTGCTTCAATTTTTTCTGTCGCAATACCTGAAAAGCTCAGCCCGATTTCATTGTTATCTGTTTTGTACGGCATAAGACAAACGGAATTTTCCTTTAACAGCTCATTTATTTTGTTTCTGTCAATTTTATGATTCGGTTTAACGGTTGTGTACAGAGCGGTTTCGTTAAAAATGATTTCGGGCTCATCAAAGTATTTGTTTATGCAATCGAGCATAGTTTTGCTCTTTTCAAGATAAATTCTGCGTGCTTTTCTCAGATGAACATATATTTTTCCGCTGTTAATATATTTAGCAAGCGCAAGCTGTTCTGTTTTGGACGCGGTTTGATTGATAGAATTCTTGATTTTGTTATACTCTTTCATCAATTTTTCGGGAAGCACCATATAGCTGATACGAACCGAGGGCAAAAGCACCTTTGAAAATGAACCGAGATAAATCGTGCTTTCCGTGTCATAGTTTTGAAAACAGGGCATAGGGTGCGTGCTGTATCTCAGCTCTCCGTTATAATCATCCTCAATTATCAGGGCATTGTTTTTCTTTGCCCATTCTATTATTTCAAGTCGGCGAGCAACAGGCGTGTTTGCTCCGACGGTGCTGTTAAAATTGGGGTTGATAAATATAATGTCGGGCTTCAGTTTGTCAAGTGATCTTACGGTCACTCCCGAATTATCGCTTTCAAAATAGCTTATATTGTAATCAAAGCTTTTGAATACAATCTCCGATTGTATAAAACTCGAATTTGCAGACGCAACCTTTTTGCCGCACCCCAAAAGAGCACACAAAAGGCAAAGGAGCGGCTGAATACCCGCACCGACAATAATATTTTCACAGCTTGTGTTTACGCTTCTTGTGCCGAGCGCATAGTTTTGAAGCGCAATTCGCAGAGCCTCCTCGCCCTGGACGTTGCCGTATGATGTCAAAAGGTAATTGCTGTTGATTACGTCCTTTATGTCCTTTTTCCATTCCGCAAGGTTAATTATCTTGTCATCAATGCTTTTTCCGCTGAAATCATACTTGTATAAAACGTTTGACGATTTTGCTCTTTTTTCGTCAGTGTCAAAAGCCTTGGGCTTGCTGCTGAACTCGGCCTCAACATAATATCCGCTCTGCGGCTTATTTTTAATATAGCCCTCGGCGCAAAGCTGTTCATATGCGCTTGTAACGGTGGTTTTGGACACGCCGAGGCTTTCGCTTAATTTTCGTATTGAGGGCAGTTTTGTGCCTTTTTTCAGACTTCCGTTTTCAACGGCGTTTCTGACGGAAATATAAATCTGCCTGTACATAGGAGTCTTTGAGCTTTTGTCGGCAGTTATAAAATCATAAAACATAACATCACCGCTATTATTTTATCATTTGACAAGAACTATTGCAACAAAATAATCCGTTGTTTTAGGAACAACGGATTAAATCAAATCGCTTATAATTGTGTTTGAAACAAGAAATCCTTTTGGAGTAAAATACGCTCTATCATCATCTGCAACCATAAAGCCTGCTTTGGCATAGCTTTTGATTTTTTGCATTGCATAAGAGGGAAGAGGGCTGCCGAATCTTTTTTTGTATTCATTAAAATCAAGACCGCTTTTAAGCCTAAGAGAAAGCATAATAAATTCTTCCTCGTTGCCGCCGTCGCAGTCAAAAACAGTCCTGTCATTTTCAAAATCGCCTAAGCTTCGGCTGTAATAAAATCTTTTGCCGTTCAAAAACGAATGTGCCGACGGACCGATGCCGATATATTCGCCGCATTTCCAGTAGTTAATATTGTGCCTGCTTTCAAATCCCTTTTTTGCAAAATTTGAAATCTCGTATTGCTCATATCCGAGAGAAGCAAGCTTTTCAACGGCAAGCAAATACAGCTTTGCCTGCATATCTTCATCGGGCAAATCGAGCTTATCTCTGTTAAGATAAAATCGTGTGCCCTTTTCAACCTTTAAGATATACGAAGATATGTGTGTTACACCGCAGTCGGCGCAGAATTCAACGGAGCTTTTCAGACTATCTTCGGTTTGATAAGGAATACCCAACATTAAATCGAGCGAAATATTATTGATACCGCTCTTTTTTGCTCTTGCAGCCGTAAGCCTTGCGTCGGCGGCGGAATGAATCCTGCCGAGTGCGTCGAGCTCTTTTTTGCAGGCGCTTTGAAGCCCGACTGAAATTCTGTTAAAGCCCAAACGTCTTAGCTTTTCAAAGTCAATGACTTTTCCGCTGTCGGGGTTTATTTCAACCGTAATTTCGGCGTTCTTCTCAACTTTAAAGAACCTTTTTACCGCCATTAATAGGTCTGACAGCAAATCGGCTCCGATAATGCTCGGAGTGCCTCCTCCGAAATATACCGTAGAAACGGTCTTGTCGGTTTTTGTACTCCAATATTTGATTTTGTCGATTAGTGTATTGGCGTATTTTTCATATTTTTGTTCATTGCCTTTGCCGCTGAAAAAGTCGCAGTAAGGGCATTTGCTTTTGCAAAACGGAATATGAATATACAGCCCGATAGAATTTGACATAATTATCCTCAAAAATGTTTGAGGCAGAAACCCAAGTTTCTGCCTCAAGTTGGAAGGTATATGAAAAGATAGAAATAATTAAAATTCCTGATAATATATTACAGCAAATTAATAATTTTGTCAAGGATTTGTAAAAATATATTTTTAGATAATTTTTCATATTTTGGTTGACATATACAGACAAATAATAGTAAAATATAAAGTTGTATGTATAAGAAATTTTCCCGAAAGGACAGCATTTATGGCTTCATTAAAAGATGAAATATCAAAGCGCAGGACCTTTGCCATCATATCGCACCCTGACGCAGGTAAGACAACGCTTACGGAAAAGCTCCTGCTTTACGGAGGCGCAATAAATCTTGCAGGCTCGGTAAAGGGCAAAAAAACGGCAAAGCACGCAGTTTCCGACTGGATGGAGATTGAAAAGCAGCGTGGTATTTCCGTAACTTCGTCGGTTTTGCAGTTCAAATATAACGGCTACTGTATAAACATTCTTGATACTCCGGGACACGAGGATTTTTCGGAGGACACATACCGAACTCTTATGGCTGCGGATTCGGCGGTAATGGTAATCGACGGTTCAAAGGGTGTTGAAAAGCAGACAATAAAGCTGTTTAAGGTTTGCGTAATGCGTAATATTCCGATAATCACCTTTATAAATAAAATGGACAGGGACGCCAAAAATCCTTTTGACCTGCTTGAAGACATTGAAAATGTCCTCGGCATCAATACCTATCCCGTCAACTGGCCTATCGGCTCAGGCAAAGAGTTTAAAGGTGTGTTTGACAGAAACACAAGAACCATACTTTCGTTTACCGCCAATAACGGACAGAAAGAGGTAGAAAAAGAGGAGCTTACTCTTGACGCTCCGTCGCTTGAGGACAAGATTGGATTTTATCACAAGCAGGACCTTTTTGATGATATTGAGCTTCTTGACGGCGCAGGAGATGAATTTGACCTTGACGCCGTAAGAAACGGAAAGCTCACACCTGTATTTTTCGGTTCTGCTCTGACAAATTTCGGCGTTGAACCGTTCCTTGAACAGTTCTTAAAGCTGACAACTTCTCCGTTGCCCCGTGAAACGATCTCGGAAAATGTTGATCCAATGTCCGATTATTTTTCGGCATTTGTATTTAAAATACAGGCAAATATGAATAAAGCGCATCGTGACAGGGTAGCTTTCATACGAATTTGCAGCGGCAAATTTGAAAAAAATCTTGAAGTTTTCCACGTTCAGGGAAACAAAAAAATGCGCCTTTCACAGCCTCAGCAAATTATGGCTCAGGAGCGTGAAATCGTTGACGAAGCCTATGCAGGCGATATAATCGGCGTTTTTGACCCCGGTATATTTTCAATCGGCGATACTCTTTGTTCACCTCAGCACAAGGTGCAGTTTAAGGGAATTCCCACATTTGCTCCCGAACATTTTGCGCTTGTGCGTCAAAAGGACACAATGAAGCGCAAGCAGTTCATAAAGGGTACAAGCCAGATTGCTCAGGAGGGCGCTATTCAGATATTTCAGGAGCTTGACGCAGGTATGGAGGAGGTCATTGTCGGCGTAGTGGGCGTGCTTCAGTTTGACGTTTTAAAATACCGTCTTGAAAATGAATATAACGTTGATATAGTGCTTGAAAGCCTGCCGTTTGAGTATATCCGCTGGATAGTAAACGATGACGTTGATCCAAAGACTCTTGATCTTGCGTCGGACACAAAGCGTATTCAAGACTTAAAGGGTAATCATCTGCTGTTATTTACAAGCTACTGGAGCATAAACTGGGCGCTTGAACACAACAAGGGACTTGAACTGAGAGAGTTCGGCAACAATTAAACATAAATAATTTCGGAGGATATATGCTGTACGACAAACTGAAAACCTATTCAAAAAGCGGCGTATATCCTTTTCATATGCCGGGACACAAGCGAAGAAATACAGAAAACAGTCTGCTGCCGTATCGGCTCGACATTACCGAAATCGACGGCTTTGACAATCTTCATTCGCCGAGCGGCTGTATAAAAAATATTCAGGATAAGGCAAAGTCTTTGTATTACGTAAAAAACGCTTTTGTGCTTGTCAACGGTTCAACTTGCGGAATACTTGCGTCAATCCGTGCGCTGACCCATAAAAACGATAAGGTCATTGTTGCGCGAAATTGTCATATTTCGGTGTACAACGCAATCGAGCTTTGCTCACTTAGCCCTGTCTATATAATTCCGAAAGTGTTAGATGAATACGGCATAAATTCGTCCGTTTCACCGCTTGATGTCGAGAACGCCCTGATAAACAATCCCGATGCAAGTCTTGTAATACTCACTTCGCCGACATATGAGGGCGTGACGTCCGACATAAAATCAATATCAAAAATTTGTCACAATTACGGAGCGCGGCTTTTTGTTGACGAAGCCCACGGAGCGCATTTTCCGTTTTCCGAAAGATTTCCCGATGAAGCGGTTAAATGCGGAGCCGATGCTGCGGCAGCAAGCCTTCACAAAACCCTGCCGTCGCTGACTCAAACCGCCCTGCTGCTCACAAATGACGATGAGCTTTGCATACCGCTGCAAAACAATCTCGACGTATTTGAAACAAGCAGTCCGTCATATATTCTTATGGCTTCCGTTGAAAATTGCCTTGACTGTGTATCCCAAAACCAAGACTCATTTGTCGGTTATACGGATTTACTCGATAATTTTTATTTAAGAACAAAAAATCTTAAAAAGCTAAAGCTTTTGTATAACGATAAAATTGCCCGAAGTCAGTTGTTTGATTACGATTTCGGCAAAATTTTGATTTCAACCTCAAATACAAATATAAACGGAAAAGCGTTGTCTAAAATTCTCAGAGAGAAATATATGCTTGAAACGGAAATGGCATATACCGATTATGTGCTTGCAATGACTTCAGTCTGCGACACAAGCGAAGGCTTTGACCGACTTGCAAACGCACTTTGCGAAATTGACAAAACACTTTTTAAAGCTTGCACCAAAAATACGTTTGCAAATATATCTCTGCCAAAAAAGATGTTTGAGCCGTCAAACCGTTTTGATTATCCGTCGGCGCTTTCACCGCTCAGCGGCTGCGAAAACAAAATATCTCTTGAATACGTATTTGCATATCCTCCGGGAATTCCGCTGATTGTGCCGGGCGAGGTTATTTCAAAAGAAACAATAGATCTTATTGTAAGTCTTAAAGGAAACGACGTTGACGTTTTTACAAGCAAAAAAAATCCGTCCGACCTTATATCGGTACTTAAAACCGATTGACAAAATCTGCGTGATGTGGTAAGATTTATTTATAAAATCTTCAAGGAGAATGATTTATTATGAAAAGAATCAAAACTATTGAAACTCGTGACCTTAAAAAGAGCGTAAAAACAGGCGGATGCGGCGAATGTCAGACTTCATGCCAGTCAGCTTGCAAAACTTCGTGCGGTGTTGCTAACCAGCAGTGCGAGAAGTGCCTTAGCGAGAAATAATTACATTAGAAATCAATAAGGATTTGCCGCCGTTTTCCTTTTAGAAAACGGCTTTCCTTTTGCAAATATGTATCAAGTCAAATATTAACGGCGGAAAACAGTGCTTGTCCGCTTAAAAACTTTGTTTCCATTAGGAGAATTTATGGTACACCAGTATAAACTTAACGGATATAATATCGTCCTCGATACGTTCAGTGGCAGTGTTCACGCTGTAGACGATCTTGCTTATGACGTAATAGAAATGTACGAAAATAACAGCAGAAAAGAAATCATTTCAAAAATGCTGAAAAAATATGCCGACGATCCTCAGATTACAGAGCAGGAAATCAGCGATTGTATTGATGATGTCGAAGAACTCAAAAACTGCGGAAAACTTTTTACCGAAGACAAGTACAAGGACCTTGCCTTTGATTTTAAAAAACGCAATACCGTAATCAAGGCGCTTTGTCTGCATATTGCTCATACCTGCAACCTCAACTGCGAGTATTGCTTTGCAAGTCAAGGCAAATATCACGGCGAAAGAGCGCTTATGTCTTTTGAAGTGGGCAAGAGGGCGATTGATTTTCTTGTGGAAAATTCAGGCTCAAGAACAAACCTTGAGGTTGACTTTTTCGGCGGTGAACCGCTTATGAATTTTGATGTGGTAAAACAGATTGTCGCTTATGCCAGAAGCATTGAAAAGGAAAAGAACAAAAACTTTCGTTTCACCCTTACAACAAACGGAATGTTGATTGACGATGATGTGATTGAATTTGCAAACAAAGAATGTCACAATGTTGTACTCAGTCTTGACGGAAGAAAAGAAGTTCACGACAACCTCCGCAAAACCGTCAACGGCAAGGGCAGTTATGATATAATCGTTCCAAAGTTTCAGGAGTTTGTTAAAAAGAGAGGAAACAGAGGTTACTACGTCAGAGGAACATATACTCATAATAATACTGATTTTACAAATGATATTTTCCATATGGCGGATCTCGGCTTTACCGAGCTTTCAATGGAGCCTGTCGTATGTTCTCCCGACGATCCGTATGCGCTTACATATGACGATCTTCCTATCCTGTTTGAGCAGTATGAAATTCTTGCAAAAGATATGCTCAGGCGTGAAAAAGAGGGCAAGCCTATAACGTTCTACCATTATATGATTGATTTAACGGGCGGTCCGTGCATTTATAAGCGCATTTCAGGCTGCGGTTCGGGTACGGAGTATATGGCTGTTACCCCTTGGGGCGAGCTTTTTCCGTGTCACCAGTTTGTGGGCGATCCCAAATACAGCCTCGGCAATATTTATGACGGAGTGACAAACACAAAAATTCAGGATGAATTTAAGCTTTGTAACGCATATGCTCGTCCCGATTGCAAGGACTGTTGGGCAAAGCTTTATTGCAGCGGCGGTTGTGCCGCAAACGCATATCATGCAACAGGCTCAATAAGCGGCATATATGAGTACGGCTGTGAACTGTTCAAAAAGCGCATAGAATGTGCAATAATGATGAAAGTCGCTCAGGCTGAATCATAACAGCCGAGCGACATTTGCAACTATCATACACAATAGAATTCCGAGTACGGTAGGAATTATCATAGCAAGCAGGGTGGTTTTTAAACTCCCTGTTTCTTTTTTTATTGTAAGACAGGTAGTGGAACACGGATAGTGCAAAACGCACATAATCATCATACAAATTGCGGTCACATACGTCCAGCCGTTTGCCGAAAACAACTCAAAAAGCTCCTTGTAGCTTGTAAAATCAACAAGCGTACCGTCAGCCATATATGCCATAATGATTATCGGAATAACCGTTTCATTTGCAGGAAATCCGAGTATAAACGCCATTAAAATTACACCGTCAAGCCCGATGAACTTTCCGAACGGATCAAGAAAATCAGTGCAGTATTTTAAAATCGACATATCGCCGATGTAAATATTGGCTGTCAGCCAAATTATTGCTCCTGCGGGAGCTGCAACAATAACCGCTCTGCCGAGTACGAAAAGCGTTCTGTCAACAAACGAGCGAACAACGGTTTTCATCACCTGCGGCTTGCGATAGGGAGGAAGCTCAAGTGCAAATCCCGACGCCTCGCCTTTTGCAAAGGTCAGGGACAAAACCTTTGATACCAAAAGCGTCAGCAAAACGCAGGCAACGATGATTAAAAGCAATATCAGCGCAACCTCAACCGACGATACAAACCCAAATGCGCTTCCCGCAAAGAACATCATAATAATCGCAATAAGCGTTGGGAAACGTCCGTTGCAGGGCATAAAATTGTTGGTAAGGATTGCAATCTTTCGTTCCTGAGGCGCTTCGATTATCCTGCATCCCGTAACTCCGCAGGCGTTACAGCCGATTCCCATAGCCATTGTAAGGCTTTGTTTGCCGTGTGCGCCGCATTTTGAAAAAAACCTGTCAAGATTAAATGCGATTCTCGGCAAATATCCCGAATCCTCAATCAGTGAAAAGAGCGGAAAAAATATAGCCATTGGCGGCAGCATTACCGAAACTACCCATGCAAGCGTTGTATATACGCCGTCTATCACAATACCCGTAACAAACGGCGGCATACTCAGAAACTCAAACAGATTATATAACTGATCCTTTAACAGCTCAAAAATGTAACTTAACCATTCGCTCGGATAATTTGCACCGATTGCCGTTATCCAAAACAGCACGGCAAACAATAACAGCATTATAGGAATACCTGTTGATTTTGAAGTCAAAATCTTGTCAAGCCTGCCTGACTTTTGCCTTGAAGCTTTGGATTCGCTTACGCATCTTCCGCAAATGTCTTTGCTTACCTTTGCAAGCTGTTCAATAGTTTTTTGATAACTGCTTTTTTCAAGCACATTTATGTTTTCAAAATTCCTGCTTACCCTAAAGCACTTTGTTTTGCCGCCGCAAATGTCATAAACGGTTTTTTTTAATTCGTCAAGACCTCGCTTTTTTGTGGCGCAGGTGCAGACAACAGGTATACCTAAATTCAGTGACAGTTCGACTGTATCAATTTTTATCCCGTTTTTTTCGGCTTCATCGCAAAGGTTCAGGCACAAAACGGCATTTTTTTGAAGCGATAGCACCTGAAGCGCAAACGACAGGTTTCGTTCAATCACATTTGAATCTATAACTATTACCGTACAGTCGATATTTTGATTTGCAAGGAAGTCCCTTGCGACGGTTTCTTCTTCGGAAAATGACGCCATAGAATAAGTACCGGGCAAATCGGTTATCTCAAACAATTTGTCCTTGATTTTAGCCTTGCCCGATGAACATTCAACTGTTTTGCCCGTCCAGTTGCCGGTGTGCTGTTTAAGTCCTGTAAGAGCGTTAAATATAGTGCTTTTGCCTACATTCGGATTGCCTGCGAGAGCTATATTATAATCGCTGTCATATGATTTTGCGGCAAAAACAGCAGTATTTCTTGAAAACAAAGGACCACCTCCGAATTATATTGGAGCAACCAAAATATTTTTGCAGTCCTTTTTTCTGAGAGCTATCAGAGTGTTTTTTACCATATAAGCAACAGGATCGCCAAACGGACTTTTAAACATAGCTTTGATAACAGAATTTTGAGTTATTCCCAAGTCAAAAATACGATTAATAAGCTTATTGCTGCAATTCACACTGATTACCCTTGCCGACACACCCAAAGGAAGCATATCAAGCGTTATTTCCTCCTGCATACGATCACCGATTTCAACTTTTTAATAACATAATATGTATTTAATTGTGTTGCGTTACATATATTGATTGATTTATCTCTATGTTTATGGTATATTTTAGTTAAGATTCAATCTAAAAGGAGGAACTAATGAAATACGGTGCAATTTTTGATTTGGACGGAACCTTGTGGAATACAACAGATACAATAATACCTGCGTGGAACAAGGTTTTGCGGTCACATAGCGAAATAAACAAGGTTATGACTGCGGAAGAAATGGCTACATATATGGGGAAGAACATCGGTGAAATAGCGCACTTAATGTTGCCTGATCACGATTGCGAAAAAACGATTGATATAATAAAAGAATGTTGTCTTGCCGAACAAGATGAACTCAAGGTCAAGGGAGCATATATCTACCCAAGCACTTTTGAAACCCTCAGAGAATTAGGGCGAAAATTTAAATTGTATATAGTAAGTAATTGTCAGGACGGCTATCTGCAAACATTTTTAAATTATTACGGAGTCAATGATTTGTTTGATGACTATGAAATGTCAGGGCGAACAGGACTTGCAAAGGGCGAGAACATCAAGCTGATAATAGAAAGAAACGACCTTGATGCCTCGGTATATGTAGGTGATACACAGAGCGATTGTGATGCGGCAAACATGGCCAAAATTCCGTTTATATATGCAAGCTACGGTTTCGGAAAGGTTGACGGCGCAAAATATTCCATTGCAAAATTCAGTGATTTACTGCGGGTTTTAAATACGGATACCAAATGCAAACTTATGTTTGCGTGACCGAAGGACACCTGTCGCAAGCCCTGCTCCTTGAAAGCAAGGCAGAGTATGACCGTGCAGGCAAGAAGTATTATGAAGCGGAATACAAAACCGTTCATCACGACGCAGAAACTGAAGATGTTTGGGTCGTAGATCAGGAGGCTTATTCTTATGAAGAGCCGGTGTATAAAGATGAGTTTGTTGATATTTGTAAAGGCTGCGGTTGCAGAGTGGATACAATGACAAATGATGAAATGATTGCTCACTCAAAACAACATACTAGGATTGGAGAACCCGGCGGCTATTACAGCAATGTCATAGAAGTAGAGGATGGAACAAGAATGGAACAGGCTCCTGCTGTAACACACACGGATAAGAAACTGATAAAACCTGAAAGCAATAAGCGTATTCTTGTGAAACAGTCGGGTTGGTATTAAAAGCAGAATATGATTAAGGGAAACACCCGTTGTGCAAACAACGGGTGTTATTTTTTTGCAAAAAATCAGCGTTACAGGAATAAAAAGGTATGCTCTGCTTTTATACACTTACCTTTGGAAAATTTTACAAAATAATGCTGGATATTTTCTGAATTATAATGTATAATGTTAAATATAAGCCGATTTGTGCTAAAAACGCAATACAAGCTATATTTTTAGATATTGCAAAGGGAGTGTGGTTTAATTGAAGGAAAAAAGCTTGATTATTGACAGAGAACTCAGTTGGATAAAATTCAACGAAAGGGTTCTTGAAGAAGCAGAAGCAAAAGATAACCCTATTATGGAACGTATGAGATTTATCTCAATTTTTCAAAATAATTATGATGAATTCTTTCGTGTGCGTGTAGGTTCAATTTCCGACGAAGCACTTGTTGCTGCGGACAACACCGACGAGGAATTAAAAACTCAGTATAAAAAGCAGCTTAAACATATTTATAAAGCCACTTCTGCACTTATGCCGCGACTTGACAGCGCGTTTGAGGGAATACTTAACGACGGGAAAAAATATTTCACCAAGGTAACCGAAAAAACAGCAACGAATGCTGAAAAGGTCGTTTTGCAAAGAATTTTTGAACACGAGGTTGCTCCTTATCTTTCGCCCTTTATTATTGAAAAAAAGCATCCTTTTCCGTTTTTTGACAACGGAGTTCCGGTTGTAGGCGTAACGCTCCAAAAGAAAAACGGCGGTTTTAAATTCGGACTCGTACCGCTCAGAAAATCATTGCCGCGCGCCGTTTTTCTGCCGTCTGATAACTGCAGATTTATGTTGATGGAAGACCTTGTGACAATGTTTACCGACTTGTTTTTCGGAAAGAACATAATAACGGAAAAAATAATATTTTCGGTAATCAGAAATGCCGACATTGACGTAAATGAAGGTCTTTATGATTTTGATTTGGATTTTCGCTCAACAATGGAAAGACTTATTGAACTCAGAGGCAGTCTTGCTCCTGTTGAACTAAAATACAAAGGAACTAACTGCGAAAGAATTCTAAAACACCTTAAGCATAATTTATGCCTTGGCAAGAAACAACTTTTCAGACAGGAAACTCCGATTGATATGGGATTTTTCTCGTTGGTTGAGAAAAGGCTTGACAAGCACAAATATCCAAAGCTCTATTATGTTCCGCTGTCTCCGCAATACCCGCTCACACTCCGTAAAGGCAAACTGCTCGACAGAATCAGAAAAAAGGACCTGCTTCTCAGCTATCCGTTTGACGATATTCAGGTGCTGATTGATTTACTTGACGAAGCGGCTGCCGACAAGCGTGTAAACCAAATAAAGATTTCACTTTACAGGCTTGCGTCAAATTCAAAAATTATACAGGCTCTCAGCAACGCCGCAAAAAACGGCAAAAAGGTCACCTGCCTTGTGGAGCTGCGCGCACGTTTTGATGAAGAAAACAATATTGACTGGTCAAAAATTCTTGAAGAATCGGGCTGTAAAATCATATTCGGAATGCCTAACTATAAGGTTCACTGCAAGTTGCTGCTTATCGGTATGAACGATGATAAGGGCGATATAGTTCAGGTCGGAACAGGTAATTTTAATGAATCAACAGCAAGGTTGTACACGGATCTTGCGTTGTTTACTTCAAATCCCGACATAGTAGCAGACGCACGAGAAGTGTTCAGATGTCTGAAAGAGGGCAAATTTGTTGAAAACAGCAAAGAGCTTTTGGTTGCCCCGCTCGGACTTAAAACAAAACTAATATCCCTTATTGATGAAGAAATCGAAAAGGCTCATCAAAACAAGCCTTGTGCAATCGAATTAAAGCTAAATTCGTTGACCGATAAGGAGCTTATAAAAAAGCTTATCGAGGCTTCTGTAGCAGGAGTTCCGATAAAGATGGTAATAAGAGGAATTTGCTGCCTTGTTCCGGGAATAAAAGGTCAAACGGATAACATTAAAGTTTTTAGTATCGTAGGCAGGTTGCTTGAGCACTCAAGAATATATGTTTTCGGCACGGGAGCGGATAAAAAATATTATATTTCGTCCGCCGATTTTATGACCAGAAACACCTCTCAACGTGTTGAGGTTGCAACTCCGGTTTATGACTACAAAGCAAAAGCAAAGCTCAACAAAATTATGAAATGCTGCCTTGCCGATAATATAAAGTCCCGTGAGATGAACAACGACGCAGAATATCATCACGTTGTTCCTGCGGCAAACGCAAACAAGCACAATGCTCAGATGGAACTTTTTGCCGAAGCATACAAGGAGACCGAAATTGCACAAAAACGTCATCAAGAGCGAAAGGTACGTTCAAGCGCTGCAAATCCCGCCGACAAAAAGAAAGATTCATCACAAAAAAAATAGGAGGAGCGTTATTATGAAAAAAAGAGTTGGAATTTTGACAAGCGGCGGCGATTGTCCGGGTCTTAACGCTGCAATCAGAGGAGCCGCAAAGGCGCTTTACGAGATGTTTGGCGATGAGGTTGAAATTGTCGGCATTTTAAATGGATACGCAGGTCTTATCAACGGCGATTACAAAGAAATGAAAAAATCCGATTTCTACGGAATTCTTCCTCTCGGCGGAACAATCCTCGGCACCTCACGCCGCCCGTTTAAGACTATGCAGGTGGTGGGAGCCGACGGCGTTGACAAGGTAGCGAATATGATAAGCACATATAACCGTCTTAAGCTCGACTGCCTTTTGACGCTCGGAGGCAACGGAACCCATAAAACAGCTAACCTCCTCTCACAAAAGGGCTTAAACGTTATCGGGCTTCCAAAGACAATAGATAACGATATTTTCGGCACGGACAGGACGTTCGGATTCCACACTGCCGTTGATATTGCCTCAGAGGTTTTAGACAGACTGCATACTACCGCAACAAGTCACTCAAGGGTAATCGTTGTTGAATGTATGGGCAACAAGGTCGGTTGGCTGTCGCTGTTTTCCGGCGTTGCGGGCGGTGCAGATATTATCCTCTTGCCCGAGCTTCCGTTTTCTTATGAAAAAGTTGCAAAAGCAGTTCTTAAGCGCAAGGCTGAAGGACATAATTTTGCAATAGTGCTTGTTGCCGAGGGTGCGCTTTCAAAAGAAGAGGAAGCCTTAAAGCGCAAAACAAGGGTAAAGCGGAGAGGCGGAACAAATGTTACTCCTCACATAACTCAGTATATTGCGGAACACACCGGAATAGAAACCCGCAGTATGATTCCGGGACATTATCTCAGAGGCGGAACACCGTCAGCGTATGACAGAGTGCTTGCAACAGAATTCGGCGCATACGCAGCAAAGCTGATAAAAGAAGAAAAATATGGCCTTACCGTAGCGCTGAAAAACGATAAGGTCACCTGCAACCGACTTGAAGATATTGCAGGAAAAGCAAAGCCCGTGCCAAAGGACTATGACCTGATTCAGTATGCAAAGTCAATCGGAATATCTTTCTGTGAAGGGTGATTTTAACACAATATGAACAGGAAATCCCCCGTCGATTTTGCGACGGGGGATATTGAGAATTTCGGAGGGAGTTGTGATTTGCCACCGAAACAATGAGGAACTAATCCTCCTTTGTTCTGTGCCAAACGTAACTGTTTTGTTTTTTAATAAATATTGTTATGTTATTTGTTGAAAATCTTGTTTCTGTTCAAGAGAATTGTGTCTGCGGCAGCACAACAGGTGATTAACAGCAGAGCAACGCACTCAAAAATTCTGCTGTTGTCTCCTGTTTTCGGAGATACCGCCGTGCTGTTGCTTTGAATGGCTGCTTTGTTTTGCACCTTGTCAATCACTGTGTTCATATTCTGAGTATATCCGCATACGGTACATTCCTCGTGTTTCAATCCGGTTTCGGTTGCGGTCGGCTGTTTGTCCGTTACGGTTTTAAATTTGTGCTTTTCCACATCGGTCAAATAATCACAAACCGGACATTGTCTATAATGCCCTTCGTCCTCAGCTGCCCAATTTCCAAATCTGTGTCCCCATGCAGCCGCCTTTTGAGGCTCTGTAATTTCCTCCGTACAAGCCTTGTCTTGAAAGAGCTTTCCACAGGTGATACATTCATAATAATCCTCATAACCGTCCTGCGTACAACTGACTGTTCCTTCCCTGAATACGAGGTCATGGTTACAATCTGATGCAAGAGCTGTGGTTGCGGAAACCAAGAACATTAGAATACCGAGTGCAATCGAAATGCTCAACTGTAGTTTCTTCATAATCATTCCTCCGATTCATTAATTTGTCTGCTGTTAGGTTTGGTTGGCAAACTTACCGTGACATTATTTGTCATATATATTATAGCATAAACTTAATAAAATCTCAATAAAAATCACAAACAAAATGTGAAAAATACATTTAATTCCAACAAAACAATTTAAAGATAAAGCGGAGCCGTTCAAATTGAGCAGCTTCGCTTTTGCATAAAAAGTATGATTCTATTTGTATTTTCTAATCTCTTTTTCCTGTTTGTCACACAACGCATTGATTCGGTTTGTAAGAACGGTCAGTTTTTTGCTTTTACAGCCCTGACTTCTTTCTATAACGCCTATCAAGCGCATTCCTGCAGCGTATAACTTTTTCCAAACCGCAGAGGAACGTCCCTTTCTCTCATAACTGCTTCGTATTGTTTTTTTGCGACTGCCGAACGAAAGCTGCGTTCCTGATGTCGGCTCAAAGCAGTCACCGCTGTAAGGAGCTTTTGCTTCAATTCCGAGCCGTTGGGTGACAGTTGCAGCAAAAATGTCGCACACAGCGTCCGCACCGTGGTTGACATAAATGCGCTGCGGCGGTTTTTTTATGGCGGAAATCCAGTCGATAAGCCCGTTGACGTCGGCATGCGCCGAGGTACCTTCTAAGTTTTCGATATTTGCCGCTACTATGACGTCTTCACCGAAAAGATTAACATATTTTGCCCCGTCCAACAGTCGTCTGCCGAGAGTCCCTTTTACCTGGTAACCCACAAACAGCACCGTACATTCCGAGCGCCAAAGGTTGTATTTCAGGTGGTGTCGTATGCGCCCCGCTTCGCACATTCCGGAGGCGGAGATAATAACCTTCGGTGTGGGATCGGTGTTGATCTTCTTGGATTCATCACTTGTGACCGTAAGCTGCAAGTCGTCAAAGCCGATAGGGTTAATGCCTTTTTTCAGCAGTTCATTCGTTTCATCGTCAAAGTATTCATTAAGGGTATGATTATAAATATTTGTAGCTTCAATCGCAAGCGGACTGTCCAGATAAACGGGAAATTCCGTTTGTGCAAGACGATTTTCCTTTATTCGCCTAAGCATATATAAAAGCTCCTGCGTCCTGCCGACCGCAAATGAGGGAATAACAACATTTCCGCCGTCGGCAATGGTTTTGTCAATTATTGCGGCAAGACGAGTTTCTAAATTCTTCGATTGCTTTTCCTGAACTCTGTCACCGTAAGTGGATTCAATAATCAGCGTATCTGCACAGTCGGGAGGGCATGGATCGCAAAGCAGGGGACGGTTGTGCGTCCCGACATCGCCCGAAAATACAAGGCTGTGGGTTTTGTCGTTTTCCGTCACATCAATACGGATACTTGCCGAGCCGAGCAGGTGTCCTGCGTCAAAGAAAACAGCAGAGATACCGTTGCACGGTTCTATCGTTTTTCCGTAATCGGTCACGCAAAAATGGGGCATAAGTTCATATACATCGTCAAGCGAATACATCGGGGTGTATCCGTCTTCACCCGTGCGTTTTGCACGGCGGTTTCTCCAAATCGCCTCGGTTTCCTGAATATGTGCGGCGTCGGCAAGCATAATAGCACAGAGCTTGCGTGTTGCCGCAGTTGTATAGACATTGCCCAAAAAACCGTTTTTTCTTAAAAGCGGCAGCTTTCCGGAATGGTCTATGTGTGCGTGTGTAAGAAACACAAAATCTATAGCGGTAGGCGGTACGGGCAGCTCGTTGTTTTCGTAAATATCGGGACCCTGTTCCATACCGCAGTCAATCAAAATCCGTTTGCCGCAGGCTTCAAGCAGGGTGCAGGAACCTGTTACCTCGTGTGCTGCGCCGAGAAATGTCAGTTTCATAAATTAAATCCTTTCGTTTTTTACAGGCGAAAACCCACTGCCTTTAGGTGGTGGGTAATTAAAAAAATCTCTTGTTCGGGGCATGAACCGAACAAGTGCGGCTTTTCGGTTTGCCTGAGTATACTTTGTTTTAAAACACCCGCTCAGCACTGTTGCACCGAGCGGGTGTAGTCAGTTGCTTTTGCTTTCAGTTTTCAAAATTTCTTAATATGCTTCGGTATAAGCTGCCCACAGTCCGTGCAGGTTGCAGTAGGCAAACACAGCCTCCACCGTATCTCCCTTACATATGGCAAATGTTGCGGCAGGCTCATCGGTAGGACGCAGCTCCTTGCGCTGGTTACCTGATTTTGTTTGAAGTGAAATCCATTCAATGTGGTGTTCTTGGCTCATAGGGTGCAAAACAGAGCCTACGGTTACCGTTACAAGTCCGTTTTCCTCGGTAAATGTCGGAACGTGCTTTTCATGGGAAGCCTCAACTTCACCGGGGATTATTTCTTGCATAACCTCATCACAGCAGACAACGGGAACTCCGCTGTCTTTGACGAATGCGATAATGTTTCCGCAGTGGTTGCAGATAAAGAATTTTTGTTCCATAGAAGCATCTCCTTATAACATCGGTTTTAATAATTTTTGTGATTTAAATATGTCGGCAGTTTTATTTCAATTATATTATAGAAAAATATAATTAATATGTCAAGAAACAGGTACGCACCTAAGCTTTGTCATTCGCTGTTCATCACCGCAAAGAACAGTGCTTTTACGAAACGGCAATAATCTCATTGTTTGCTACCGTTACTCCCCAGGCTTCTTGAGCGACGGAAAAAGGCTTTGCCTGAACAGCCTCTCCGATGACCTCAAGGACCTGATATGCAGTTGTGCCGTCGTCAAGGCGTATTTGTTCGAGTGCTATCGGCTCACAAAACATTTCGGTGACGCTCTCTGAATCCAGAGGGTGCGGGTAGTAGTATGTGTAATTTTGTCCGGCTATCCACCCGTTTGTGCTGGAGTCTATCAAACGATGATATCTGTTGTCAGACGCAAGATAAATATATGTATCTTAGGATTACTCATGATTATATTGCTCGGTATATCGGAACAAGTAGGGAACGTGTTACAAAAACTCTGAAAAAGTTCAGTGAGAAAAACCTGATACAAAAAACAAAGGGTTGTATTGAAATCAAAAATATTGAGAAACTCCGCCAACTTGCTTTTTTTTCGCATTGTGTCGGGAATGATCTGTTATCGGATAGTGCAAAAGACTTATACGGTTAATGCTTGAAGATTTATTACAAACCCTGATTATAATGTATTAAAAACGTCCAATGAATCTAAAACAGATTCTTCGGGCGTTTTTGTCGGTTTATTTGGGTCAAAACGGCTATGTTTTTATTAATTCGCAACTTATTATTGACAAACCCACAAATGTACATCAGATATTTTGAACATTGTATTGAAATATGTTAAAAAATGTGATACAATTTATAATAGATTTTAGCAAATACACACAATTATGTACATATAAATTACTTTTAAGAAAAACCAAACCGGCAACATCATTCTAAAGAATGAGGATATTATTATGAACCTTATGTTATGTGACGACCAAAAAAGCGAACTTGAAAATATGCGTCAAACGGTTTCCGAATATGCCCTTGCACATTCGGAACTTTCACTTGCCGTAAAATGTTTCTCAAATCCTTTTGATATGCTGGATGAAATTTACAAAAACGGAACTCCGGACATCGCACTGTTAGATATTTGTATGCCCGGCATTTTGGGTACTGAGGTTGCGCGTGAGATTATCGGCAAAAGCGGAGATAACACCGATATTATTTTTTTGACGACAAGCTCTGATTTTGCGGTGGAGGCGTTTGCCCTTCGGGCAGGCGATTATCTTACAAAGCCGTACACCGCACAGCGGCTGATAAACACGCTTGACAGAGTGATTGAAAAGAGGCGCAACCGATTATATATCCCTGTTTTGTGCGGAAAAGAGATTTACCGAATTGATTTGTATAATGTGTTATATGCCGAGTCCAAAAATCACAGTGCGGAAATTCATTTAAAATCAGGCAAGTGTCTGAAAACGAACACAACACTTAAGGAACTTAAGAATAATTTTTGTAAAGCTAACTGCTTTGCGACGGTCGGTGCGTCGTACATTGTCAATCTGCGCTGTGTTGAGAGCCTGCTTGACGCTATTCTTGAAATGTCAAACGGGGATCATATACCGGTTCCCCGACGGCTGAGAGCGGAACTGAAAAAGCAGTATTTTGATTTTTACACAAGGGAGGCAACCGAAAAATGACGCAGCAGCTTGTGGCTTTAACGCTTATGGTTCTGATGCATATCGTTTGCTTTGCTATTATGACAGAACGAAAATATTCGGTAAAAAAGACCGTTGCAATTTATTCCGTCTTTTTAGCTGTTTTCATTACTCTTGTAATGATTGCTTCCAGACTGTTGTATGATATTAATTCTTTTTATGCCGCTTCTTTTGCGTTTTCAAGCACCATTTTGGTGTCGTTTATTATTTTTATGTTGACTTCGTCAGATCCGTTTTGCAAAAAAGTGTTTTTGTTTATCAGCTATTCATCTATGTTCTGCATCTTATTCTGCAGCGCTGCCATGATAAACAGTATTTGGTTCAATGACGAGTTTGACGTTGCTGCCGTATATGTAAAAACGATAATAAGAACCCTGTTATATCTGCCGGCGATATGGGCGTATATTGTATTTTTGCGTCCGGCGATGCGAGAGGTGCCGAGTTCAAACAAAAAAATATGGCATTCTATCTCGCTGGTTTCCGCACTGTTTTTAATAGTTTTTTCTATATTTTGCGTTGTTTACACTATGAAAAATGATATTAGGGCGTGGTACAGTCTTTTGTTCGTCGCTACTGTTCTGATTTATTTTTCGGTATTGTGGGTAATCTTCGGTATGATCCGCTATATGATAAAAGAAAGCAAAGTTGAGCTGATAGAAAAAAATATGAAGTATCTGCATGAACGCCTTGAAGTCGAGAAAGAAAATGAGCTGCTTGCCAAAACTATCCGTCATGATTTTCGACATCACAACCAAAATATCGCCGCCATGCTCCGAAGGGCAGAGGTTAATGAAGCTTTGCACTACATAGACCGCTATAATGTTAGTTTGGAGGTAGCATTGTACAAAAAGTTTTGCCCTAATGTGACAGTAAACGCAATACTTAGCAGCTTTTATAACAAAGCACAAATCAACGGGATCAGTGTTTCTGTCTCAGCGGACACACAGGAAGATACCGCCGTCAGTGATATGGATTTTGTTGCTATTCTTTCAAACCTTTTGGAAAATGCAGTAAACGGCTGTATGGAATGTGGTACACACGGAAAAATAACAGTCAACCTCCGAACTGTTTCTGATAAAACCGTTATTGTGTGCAGTAACCCCTGCAAGCCCGGACTCATTATTGAAAACGGTATGATAAAGCAAAAAGGAATAGGTATGGAAAGTATGCTGAAAGCGGCGAAAAAATACAACGGAGATATTAGTTACAGCATTAAGAACGGCATCCTTACTCTGTGCGTTATTCTGAAAACCTGATACCGAAAACCAATTACGTTCAAAAAACGACCAATTAAGAAAAAACCATCCGTTAGGGTGGTTTTTTTTTATACTTATTTTAGTATCCGGAGGTGAAAATGTATGTTTTTCAGTAAGAAGAAGGTGACCTTTGACAAGGCGGCTAAATTTAATTATGAGCTTGATACAAATGAGAATTTAAAAACAGCGCTGAAAAATCTTTCCCTGCGGCGAAGTGAAATGAGCAAAAATGAATATCTTATCGAGCTGCTGTCACTGTTCAACGAAGAAGGCTTTGATTTATCGCTCAAGGAGCTTGATATGTTGCTTCTGTTACGAAAAAAAACAGACCAGCTGCTCTTAGAACAGATTAACAGTAATACTTATCGAAAGGGGGAGCAAAACGAATGGTGAAAGAAAAGAAAATGATATTAATTTATCGCTTGTCGGCGGTGGTATTGAGTCTTGTTACCGTACTTTCCCAGCTTGTCGGCACGGCATGGACGAACAACGGATTTGTCGCCTATGCGGCCGACGAAACCTTGCCCATCGCTTTAAGAAGATTAAACGGAAGCGGAGAAGCCTTTATTTATCATAGCTTTGCGGAAACCAAGAAGTTCACGTCAGGTCAAACGTATGCGTTTTTAAACGGCATCTTCGGTGAAGAAGATGCGGTATCGTCGCTTGGCGCAGGAGCAATCTTAATGGCGACTGAAGATACAAACAGATCAGCATATTACATTAAAAATAAGTACGGAAACAATGCTGTAGTTAAGGCTTATGTCGATGTAATCACGCCCGGTAAGGATTTTGATAACTGTATAATCGGCGGACTTTATGAGGTTCCTAATTCAAAAACTCCTACGGAATACCGTTATTTTTGCGGTTTCGGCGGAGCTCAGAATTGCGGACCGTACTATGCCTATAACTACAAAGAGGAAAGTGTTACCTTCAGCGGTGTATCAGCTTCGCTGAATGATATTGAAAAACAAGGCTCTGAAAAATCTGAGGATTACACCGTTACAATCAAATATGACGGAGATAAAAGTAAGATTTTAGATCACAAAAGCTATACGGTCACATTTACCGCTCCCGACAAAGTTACATTTGTTGTTTCGGACAGCGTTGGAAATTATATTACGGCGAATTTCCAATCTCCCTTGGCTGTGTTCTATGACGGAAACTGCGAAAATGCAGATAATATTCCATCAGCACAGGTCGTTTGGAAAGGAGAAACCGTTAACATTTCTTCTCAAACACCCAACCGCCCCGGTTATGCGTTTGTAAACTGGAAAAACACAGAAACAAACAGGACTTATTTAAAAGAACAGACTTTTACACCTGAGAAATCAATGAAGCTTGCAGCCCAGTGGCGAGATATTCAGCCACCGAAAATCGGCTATACGCCGACACAGGTTATGACGGGCGATTCCGAAGAAACCGTGAAAAATGCAATAAAAGCCGCCCTCACTGTTACGGATAATGAGCCTGTTTCCGAATGTACCGTTACGGTGACTTTACCATCAGGTTTTACCGCAACGCCCGGAAATAAAAATGCGTCAGTCAAAGTCAGGGATAAAGCCGGAAATACCGCTTCAAAGGAATGTCCCGTTTACGTTTCCTCTTATGTGGATATTTCAACACCTGTTTTCACGGGCAGCACAAAAACTCTAACCGCAATCTTGAACAATCCCGGCACCGATTCGGTTACGGCAAGCGGTTTTGTGTGGGGCGTTATGAATTCACCGAGCATTACGGTAAATAACGGCAAGGCAACGACTGCTACTGTAGCAAGAAGGTCAGGTGACAAAATTTCCGTAACGGCAGATAATCTGCAAAAAGGCGTAGAATATTACGCCAGAGCGTATATTACCGCAGGCGGAGTCACTTATTACAGCGAAGAAATCACAATTGGTTTAGGGCTTCCCGCATACGGTACTTTTACAATTAAAAATAATAATAATAACACCTTTACGATAACAAGAAGCGACGGCAGCGAAGGTACACAGACCGTTTATTATCGCACGGTAAACGGTTCGGCGGTTGGCGGCACGCATTTTACGCACCAAAGCGGCACCTTAACTTTTAGGGAGAAAGAAACGTCAAAAACCATAACTATAAATGAAAAATCCGCAAACACTTCCTACAGCGGCAAGCCCGCTACCGCCTATATTAATGCAAATCGCACTTATTCTGCGGAAATTTACAGGGTTGTCGGCGGCGGAAGTGTGGGCAGTACAAATGAAGCGGTTAGGACGATGACAAATAATTCGTCATTTAAGGTGGATAGAGATTATTATACTAAATATAAGAGTTTTGCAACATACAGCGAAGAAACTGAACGAGGCGACTATGACAGTGACGGTTTGGGTTGGTATAAGGACGGCAAAATAGGCTCGGCCGCCTCACGCACAGTGCCTGTCAGCGTCCGAAATTTGAACGCTGACTACTGGAGAAATACGGCGACCGGGCTATCATATTATATGCAGGTTAAAATCAAAGAGATTGCCGATGGGTATCAGCATATTCAGATCACGCCCGGAGACAAATTAAATTTGACGTTTTATCCGGAAAGCGGATCATTCAAAAATATAGGTGATTTTAACAATCTCAGCCCTGCCGCTTACGCAATGACCATGGAACACGGGGGAACAAAAAAAGATAAAAATTACGCTACTTACTGTTTTCCCTCAAAAGCGGAAGATGTTCAAACTGCAAGGTATCCTAAAAAAGAGTATATAAAAACAGGATACGGAAGCGAAAACGCATTGGTTTTCCCTGTTGACCTCAAATATATTACCATAGGCTACAGCGGCAGCGGCAGCGGTAGCGATAAATGGGCTGAAAAAGATGAGTATCATTACTTCAAGCTTTTAGACACTCAGGAGCCTCAAATTGTCGCTGTTGCTCCAATGGCGGGCGGAGTTTATAAGGTTGGAGATACATTTACGGTTTCACTGATTTTTGACGAGATCGTTGACGGTATAAACAGTGTCGGTATTAATAGTGTTGTAGTGAATACATCGTGGGGAACAGCAGCTTATGCCGGCGGCGCAAATACAAATGTGCTCTATTTTAAAGGAAGAGTAGTTGAAAACGCAAGCGGCAGCCTGACTATAAACGGCTTTACAAACCCTGACAATATAAAAGATATGTGCAACAGTGCAACCACAAAAGCGACTGCAAGCGGCACAGGAACCACAACTGCAACCGTTGATACATCTATGCCGAATTTCACCGTTACGTCAAACGGAATTACCAACGGCACCGGAAAAGCAACCGTTAAGGTGAACGAGGTTAAAACAAAGACTACGGGAATTAGCTACGCTTGGTCGGATTCAATGACTGCGCCTGCGAGCGGCTGGGTGGAGCTTTCATCATCAGAGCTTGCGGCTGCAAAAAATTCAGGGCTTTCGCTATCCATACGCAAAGAGCCGGGCAGCGGAAACAGCAACGGAAAATGGTATCTTCATATAAAAGCGGTTTATGCCGCAACGGGTGCTTCGGCTTACAAAAATGCCTGTATTGATTTTGGCACGGCAACAAACCCCGCTGCCGGAAGCACACCACCGACGCTGACTGTTACGGCAGATAATGCAAACTGGTCTGAAAGCAGAAAAATAAACATTTCGGTAACGGGAGCCCAAACGCTGAAATACCGTAAATCAGGCTCTGCTTCGTGGATAACGTTGAACACGACGGCAACGAGCGTAACGGTTACCGAAAATGATTACTATACATTCCTGCTGACGGCGGGAGATATTACCGTTTCAAAGACCGTTCGGGTTGAGAAGATAGATAGGGAAAACCCAACGGCAGCTGTCGGGGAATTGACAGGCGGTTCCGTTGAATCACCGAAAAGTGGTATTTACACAAAAATTGTTTTGCCTATAACTTATGCAGATGCACATTCAGGCGTAAAAACCGTTCAGTACAGTTGGACAAACGGCACTGCAACGCCGACTTCGTGGACTATGCTTCAGGCGGGCGCAACAACGGTTGCTTATACAGCAAACCAAAGCACGCCGACTGAAATATATCTACATATCAAGGTTTTTGATTATCTTGCTCATACTTACACAACCCATTCGTTGCCTTATACGGTGATTTCTCAGACGGCGGTTGAGAATCACACACCGACAATCACCATAACAGGCGCCCCTATAAAGTGGACAAATGATATGGCAACCTTGTCCTGGAAACTTTTAAATTACTCAGGAAAGAATTATGAGGTTATTTTACCTGACGGCAAGACAAGCAAGGAATTTAGCGGTCAGGTTTGGGCAAAGCATAACGGCGATTATACGGTGACTGTCCGTGACCTTGACTACGGCGGAGAGAACAGTGCCACTGTAAAAGTCGATAAACTTGATTTGGTTTCGCCAACCGTAACCGTAAGTGGCGGTTCAACTCTCTGGTCAAATAAAGATCAGACTTATACGATAAATGCAAGCGATGCTCAGAGCGGCGTGGGCAAAATGTGGTATAAAATCGTACCAAACGATGAACAAATTCCAACTGAGGGGCTAACTGAGCTTACAAAAAATACAATTACCGTAACCGATGAAGGTCGATATTACATTTATTATAAGGTTTACGATAATGCGGGCGACACAGAGACCGATAGAGAAGCCAACAAAACCGAGGGCTTTAAGCTCGTTCAAATAGACAAGTCCGCTCCTGCGATTACTTTCGGCGATTATAATGCGAGTCCGGAAATAGCTGTGACAGTAAAGGACAGCAAGAATGGCATAAACTCGTCAGGGCTTGCTTCGGTAACATATCAGATAAGAAACGGCACGGAATTTCTGAAAAGCGGAAATGTGTCGGTAAGCGGAGAAACCGATGTCAACTTTACGCTAACGGAGCTTCCTGCAGGAGATACAAGGATAACCGTAACAGCCGTTGATAATGCCGGGAACCGTTCCGAAAGCTACGAGAATATTCATATTGACATTGTCAGTGTTGACATTACTTGGGCGGCTATGGAATTTACCTATTCAGATGGAGTATGGAATTCGGAATCACATACCTATGAGGGCGTCGGTTGGCAACCGAACAGAACTGACGGAAACAGGATTATCGTCCGAAACAGCGGCGAAGTTCCGGTCAACATATCCTATGGCTTTACGCCGAAAAACAATGCAATTTTCGGCAACTTTACCGATGAAGACACAATTATTTCCGAGCCGGTAGCACTTTCGGTCGGAGAGGAGAAATCCGCTTGGCTGATTTTGAACGGTAAACCGACTGAAACAATGAATAAATCAGTACTCGGCTCGGCAACAGTTATGATAGGAGGTGATTAAGCATGCCTGATGACAAGGAAAGAAACAAAAAGAAGCGACTGCTGATTTTGCTTTTGCTACTCATTACTATTGCCGCCGTGGGAATCAGTGCTTGGGCGTTATGGTTTAGGGACAGAGCCCCCGTTCTTGCTCCCGACTATGCACCGCAACAGATTGAAGAAAACGCCGAGCCGATAGGAGACGATGGAGATGAAAAGCTCTCGCAGCCCGAGGGCGGAGGAGCAGTAGGACTTACCTACTCAAAAAAGGTTAGTATCAGTCTTTCGGATAAGAGAGCAGCACTTTTCTTTGCCAATCCGACAAAATCCAATCAGGATATGGTGCTTCAGCTTGAGATAGATGATGTTATTATACTGCAATCCGGCAAACTGGAACCCGGGTATAAGATATCCGGTCTGAGCCTTTTGGACGGTGCCGAAAAAAGGCTTGCCATAGGAGGTTACGACGGATATTTCACCGTCCTGTATTATGACCGTACAAGCGGAGAAAAAGCCATGATTGACACGAAAATTCCCGTAACCGTTTCTGTGACCGAGTAACGTTTTTTTGCCTGAAAGGGCGCAAAATATATAATTAGTAAAAGAAAGGGTTTTTAAAAATGAAAAAAATATTTGTTATGCTCTCAGTTTTCTTGATTTTGGCAGTACCGCTCACTGCTTTTGCGAAAGAAGACACCATAGGAAAAAACGAAAGCCGAAACATAGATGTGCAGGCAAAGTACACAAATGTTACCGAAACTCCCGATGTTTACAGCGTAAACATTGAATGGGGCGCAATGCAATTTACCTATTCCGCTTCAGGTACTCACGAATGGGATCCCGCCACACATAAGTATAGCGACAATATCTCCGGAAGCTGGACTGCAGACGGCAACAACATCACCGTGGTTAACCACTCCAACAAAGCCGTAAATGTAGACTTTGCCTATGGAGCCGTCGAGGGCTACCGTGATGTTACCGGTGAATTCAGCGTGACGTCGGATACCCTTGATGCCGGTGTTGAGGACAATGTGGAAGCTGCTGACGGCATAAGTACCGAACTGACGCTGTCCGGTACCCTTCCAAGTACTGTTACCGAATTCACAAAAATAGGCTCTGTTACAGTTTCCCTGAGCTGATTTATATTTATGTTGAGAGGAGTTAACTACCCATCGCCCGTAGTGAGTGGGTTTTCACCTACGAAAAATGAAAGGATTTTATTTATGAAAAAGATATTTGTAATTATATTCACATCTGTGCTGATTTTTGCGGCGTCCGTTACCGCCTTTGCGGCAAGTCCTATTACTGCCAAAGGCGGAAGCGACTCCGCTGAGGTTAAGGGGACTTATGTTGCAGGCGGAACTGCTGAAACAATTTACAGTGTAGACGTAGCATGGGGCAGTATGGAATTTACCTACACCGATGCATCTGAGGGGACTTGGAACCCTTCCAACCACAAATATGACGGTGGCAGGGCCGCCGCATGGAGTTGTTCGGACGGCGCAAACAAAATCAATGTTACAAATCATTCCAACGCCGCCGTAACTGTACGGTTCAGCTATGCTTCTGAGTCGGAGTACAGCGAAATTATCGGCAGCTTTTCTAATGAAGAAGCTAATCTTGCCAGTGCAGTAGATACCGAACCTTTAAATGCACCATCGGACAGCGTAATTCTCAATTTAAACGGAGTACTTTCCTCCGAAAAGACCGTAAGCACAAAAATCGGTACTGTGACGGTAACCCTTGTAAATGAATAATGCCTTTGGAACACAGGCTGTGTTCTGACATACAGCCTGTGTTTTGATAAAAATCATCTTTGATTTCCGCTCGTCAGGTTTATGGTGAGCGGACATGAAAGATGATAGAAACTATACAGGAGTAAAAAAATGAAGTGTAAGGCTGTTTATTTTTCTGTCGCTGTTTGTTTTCTTGCTGTTATAGGAATGATACTTTCTCTTTCCCTGAAAGGCGGAAAATCCGAACAAGCTGAGTTTATCCCACCGCCGTTTGATGCGTCTGTGCAAAGCGGTATGCCGGATACTGCTGATGAAAGCCTGATGCATATTTATAAAGATGGAATGAATTTCTCAGCACATATATGCGGCAAAATCACTCTGAACGGGAATTCGGCGGACCTGTATTTTACCAACGATTATGGAAACAATGTCTGGTTAAAACTGCGAATTCTTGATGAAAAGGATAATATTCTTGCTGAAACGGGAATTTTAAAGCCGAATGAATATATCAAAACGGTTACATTTGATGTTGTTCCCGAAAACAAAGCAAACATCAAACTCAAAATTATGGCATACGAGCCTGAAACTTATTATAGTGCCGGAGCTGTAACGCTGAATAGCACTGTGGGAGGATGAGAATATGAAGAAAACGGCTATTATCATTGTTGCTGTTATAATGTCCGTTTTTTGTTCTATACCGGTTTATGCCGCCGCAAACGATTTGCCTGAAGAAAGGACGATCGGTGTGTTTGCAAAAGCGATCTATACGCTTCCCAACGGCTGTTACGGTGCAGAAGCAGATGATGACGGTAACTATGTTGTGAAATTGCCTGACGGCACGAAGATCACATTAATATCAAAATCCATTGACCCTTACTTGCGGATAGTGATTTCCCCTATAACCAAACAGGATAAACAGGCATATAGATGGGTTTCAAACCGTACAGCTGATTTCGGAACAGACCCTTTATTTTATGATATTTATTTTATTGACGAATACGGAAATCGTGTTGACGCATATATCACATTTGAGGTTAGCATCACCCTTATGAATGACTGCGGTACGCTCAAGGTTGGCGAAATTTCCGCAGATGGAAATGTGTCACAGCTTGCTTCAAAAAGCGGTGGCAATACAATGACCTTTACCATTGAAAAAGGGGGATACTATGTAATTGCGTCAGCGAGGTCGGGCAATATCGGCAAACCGATCTCTCCAAAAACAGGTGATAACAACATGACAAATCTTTGTGTTGCTTTGCTTATTTTTTCCGGAATAGGCATAGCCGGAGGCATAGGTTACGGCAAAAAGAAAGATTATCCTGCGAAATAATGTGTGATTAATATTATTTTCCGATAAAACGCTTTAAAACAGATGTCGATGGAAATTTTCGCAGAACAA
>OIYR01000141.1_pt1 | contig 40572 bp, 40 predicted proteins | sample 1588221 | NCBI WGS metagenome assembly OIYR01 (sample SAMN03283292) | human gut metagenome | biome: human-associated habitat; material: feces | host: Homo sapiens | place: Peru | collected 2012
GAAACTGAAACTTTATCTTCTATAATAGAAAAATTATATAAAACAAAAAAATTAAACGCTAAAAATATATCGGAAGAAGAAATTAAAAAAGCGTTTATTATTGATAAAAAGATTGCAGAAGAAATGAATAAATGTGAAATATTTAAATAAAAAATTTGAATTATTATTAAAAATGTATATACTTATTAATATAAATAAAAATTTTATGGAAGAAAAATGAAAGCTATAATAATAGTGCCGACTTATAACGAAAAAGACAATATAGAAAAAATGATAAATGCGGTTTTAGAATTGCCAAGCTATGTAGAAATTTTAGTCGTTGACGATAATAGCCCCGACAAAACAGCCGATTTGGTAGAAAAATATCTTGATAATAAAAGAGTTCATTTATTAAAAAGAGAAAAAAAAGAAGGATTAGGTCCCGCGTATATAGCGGGCTTTAAACATTCTTTTTCTTATAATCCCGATTATGTTATAGAAATGGATGCCGATTTTTCTCATGACCCAAATTTTGTAATAAAATTTATCGAAAGGATGGAAAACGAAAAATTAGATTTGGTTATAGGCTCAAGATATTGCAACGGAATAAGCGTAGTTAACTGGCCTCTCAGAAGATTATTTTTATCATATTATGGAAATAGATACGCTTCATTTGTTTTAGGCTCAAAAATAATGGATATAACGGGAGGATTTAAATGCTTTAGAGTATCCGTCCTTAAAAATATGAATTTCGATAATATACTTTCAACAGGTTATTCTTTTCAAATTGAAATGAATTATTCTTTTGAAAGCAACGGTTATAAAGTGAAAGAAGAACCGATTATATTTTATGAAAGAAGAAGCGGACAATCGAAAATGTCAAAAAATATAATAGCGGAAGCTTTATTTAGAGTTTTAAGATTAAAATTTAGAAATAAAAAAAATTATTTTAATAAATAATTTTTGATAACAATGGGTTGCAACACATTGTTGTTATTAAATATTCAAACCAAAACAACTTTTTAATTATTCTTTTTCTTCCAACTTTACTCCTATGCTTTTAAATTGTTCTATAAAATTAAAAGAAGATTTATTTATAGATTCGCCGTCATTTATAATAATTTCATTTTCGCAAACTATTGAAGCAACGCAAAGAGCCATAGCGATTCTATGGTCGTTATGAGATGAAGTTTTTCCGCCTTTTAATTTTTCCACTCCTTCTATAAATATTTCATCTTCCGTTGAAGTTATTTTTGCTCCTATTTTATTAAAACTTTCTTTCAAATCGTTTATTCTATCGCTTTCTTTATATTTTAATCTTCTTGCATTATATAATTTTGTAGTTCCTTTCGCCGTTGATGCAAGAGCAACTATAACGGGCGCTAAATCGGGAATATTTAAAATATCTATATCTAAAGCGTTTAATCTCAAATTCTTTTTAATCGTTATAGAACCGTCTTCGTTATATATAATAGAAGCGCCCATAAATTTTAATATATTTAATATCTCTTTATCGCCTTGAATAGAATATTTATTCAATCCGTATAATGCAACTTCGCCTCCTAAAGCTCCTGCAGCAGCAAAGAAAGCAGCATGCGACCAATCTGATTCAATCTCATAATTAATCGGAGAATATTCTTGAGAGCCAAAAACTTCAATAACGCTATTATCCGACTGTTTTGAAGTTTCTATTTTTGCAGATTTCAAAGTTTTCAAAGTCATCATAACATAAGGAGCGGATTCTAATTCTCCTTCGATTATTATTTTTGAATTGCCTTCTAATAAAGGAAGAGCGAATAATAATCCGCTTATAAATTGACTGCTTATATTTCCTTCGACATTAAAATCGCCGCTTTTTAATTTTCCTTTTATTGTTAAACTATCTTTTTTTAAGTCGAAAGTTAAACCTTGATTAATCCATATTTTTTTATATATATCAAGAGGACGAGAAAATAATTTTTTACTGCCTATAAATTTAGCGTTAATTCCTAAAGCGGAAACTACGGGAATTAATAATCTTAAACTGCTCCCCGATTCTTTTACATCAATTATTATATTGTCAATATTTTTATCTTTTGGAATAACTTTCAAACAATCTTTTTCTAATTTAAAATCGGCAAAATTAGAAATCGCTTCTTTTGTCGCCGTAATATCTATTCCTACATTTTCCATCCAGGGTTTTAAGACGCTTTCGCCTTTTGCTAAAAAAGACGCTATTAAAGCCCTATGAACATCGCTTTTGCTTATTTGAATATATACAGAACCAAAAATATCGCTTGGCTTAACTCTTAAAAACATATAAGACTCCTTTTTGCAATTATTTTAATAGTTATTGAAATTATTGCAAATCATTTTAATATAGAATCTACAAAGTTTTCAATATCAAATTCTTTGAAATCATCGACTTTCTCCCCGTATCCTAAATAAAATATTGGAAGCGATAAATAATACGCTACGCTTATTGCCACGCCGCCTTTTGCCGAACTATCCATTTTTGAAACTATAGCTCCTTCAATATTTAAAGAATCGGTAAATACTTTAGCCTGCTCTATTCCATTATGCCCGACATTCGCATCAAGCACTAATATTGGAATAAAATTAAATTCTGAAAATCTTTCGGTTGATATTTTTTTCATTTTCTCAAGCTGTCTAATTAAATTATCCTGATTATGAAATCGTCCCGCCGTATCAACTATAACTATATCGGCGTTTATAGATTTTGCCTTATCCAAAGCGGAAAATAAAACGCTCGCAGGGTCGCCCGCTTGTTGTCCTTTAACAATAGAAACCGACAAACGATTTGCCCATTCTTCAAGCTGTTCTATTGCCGCAGCTCTGAAAGTATCCGAAGCCGCTATTATAATATTATGTTCTTTTTTTAATAGATTTGATAATTTAGCGATTGTCGTAGTTTTTCCAACTCCGTTTACTCCAACTATAAATAAAATATTTTTTTCTTTTAATTCCAATTTTTTTTGTATAAATTTTGATATTAGAATTTCTCTTAAACGATTTTTTGCTTCCGTTGGTTCTTTAATATTATTTTTTTCTATAGTTTCTCTTAATTTTAATATTATATCTTTAGTCGTTTCAACTCCCGCATCTGCTTTTATTAATATGTTTTCTAAATTGGCAAAAAACTCTTCGTTAATAGCCGAAGTATTGAATAAAGCCGAAAGCGAAAATTTATTTTTTGAACCCGTTAATGAAACTTTGCTTTTATTATTTTTTTTAATAAAAATTAAAATTATGGCTATAATTATTATTAAAATTATAGCGATTATAAATATTATATTTGGCATTAGCATTAATTATATTCTCCGTTTAACTAATTATTTTTTTATTATATTGAAAAATATTATATAAACTATAAATATTTTTTCAAGTTTTAATTTTATTGTTTATTTTTTTAATAATATCGTCATTATAAAAATTTTAAAAATCCACATAATAACAATATAATATATGATAAAAAATAACCCCGCATTTCTACGGAGTATTTTATTAGGAGGTAAAACATTATAGTTTAAAACCAATACTTTATTTAGGGCGTCCAAAACCGAAACCAAGAAAAACTTCGATTGATAGAGCGGAAAACTTATAACTTTTATAAGACCATGTAGCAGACGATAATGCATCTCTTTCACAACTCATACCAAAATTATAAGTTAACATTGCACCTGAAACCATATCTACTGTATCTTTAATTTTTAAATATTTTTCTACGCTAAATTTTATATAAGGCATAACGGGAACTTTATATAATTTTTTTATATCGCTAAACGACAATTTTTTAGCCGTTGAATAAGTCCCCATATGTGACCAATAATCGCCAAAAATATTTGCCGATAGCGGAAACATTACCCCCGCTCCTATACCAAATGATAAATCATTATAAAAATTTAGAGTAGGAATTAATCCTAATACGAAACTATGAAAATAAACAGTTCCGCCTTCTTTACCAAAATTTTCGTCCGTAGGTCTACTATAACCCGTAAAATTATATCTCGTTTCGGCTAAAACGCTTATACTTGTAAGGATATTGTTATTTATTTTATGATTATAACCAGCTAACAACAAAATATTTACGGTGTTTTTGAAACTATCTACTCTAAAACCGCTAAGATTCTGCCAAGAACTATAATTAAGGGAATGTTCTGCCGTGCTAAAAGTCATATTAACTCCCGTAGATATTCTTATATGGGTGTGAAAATCGGCGGCAAATACCTATATTTGAAATAGTAATAATAGAATTAATATTCTCATAATATGCATCCTTTGATTTCTATATTTATATAATATATTATATACAAAAAATAAACAAGATACAAAACTATAAAAATTTAAAAAAAATTATTTATTTTCAATCAATTATAATATATTTTATACATATTTTTAAGTTTATAGAAAAATAAAATTTATAAATTTCTTAAAATTTTAATTTCCACTTTAATGCTTATATATAAAAGATTATAAATATTTTCCATTTTTTATGTTTAATTAATTGAGATTTATAAAATTATAAATTCTATAAGTTTATTAAAATTTTAATTTATAATTTTTACTTTTTTCATTATTTATAAATGCGATATAAATTTTTTATTTGTTATTGCGAGAATGAACTTACGATAAAGTCGAACAGAAGCCAAGTAATCCAAATTGAATAAAATCAATTTAAAAATTAGTTTAATTAATAAATAAACCTCATTAAAAATAGATTGTTTCGGCTAAAGCCTCACAATGACAATTTCTTTATATTGAAATAAAATCAAATATTTATAAATGAACCAAATCCTATTAATTAGAACAAGAATAATTAAGTTTAAAATTTAAATAAATTCTATAATCCGCATATATTAAGCTTTAATTTAAATCAATTTTATTTATCTATAGAATTTTTTAATAATTCAATTATATTCTTATAATCATTTTCTTCTGCAAAATCTAAAGCGGTTTTTCCATCGTTATTTTTAATATTAATATCCGCTCCGTTTTCTATAAGAAGTTTGACGATTTCCTCATCGTCCGATATTGCTGCCTCCATTAAAGCCGTGTAGCCGTCCTTGTTTTGCGTATTGATTTCAACTCCGTTTTCTATAAGAAGTTTAACCGTTTCATAATTACCAAAAGTAGAAGCGTATATTAAAGCGCTATCTCCTTGAAAATCTTTATCGTTAACATTAGCGCCGTTTTCTATAAGCGTTTTGCATATTTCATAATTTATATAATCGTCTTCAGTTGAGGCGTTCATTAAAGCGGTAGTTCCTCCATTATCTTTAGCGTTAATGTCCGCTCCATTTTCTATAAGAAATTTAACGACTTCATAATAAAAACTTGAAGCCTCGATTAAAGCCGTTGAATTATCGTTATTTTTAGCGTTGATATTTGCTCCGTTTTCAATTAAGATTTTTACTACTTTGATATATCCGAATTTTGAAGCTAAAATTAAAGCCGTGTTATTTTCTTTATCTTTAGTTTCAATCAAACTTCTAATATTTACTTCTTTATCAATAATTGATTTAATCTTTTTAAAATCTCCGTCTTCTGCTGCTTTCAAAAATCGTTTTTCTTTAGGCGTTAATAAATCTTTTAATTTAAGAATTAAAAATATTAAAATTAAAATCGATAAAAATATTATTATTTTTAATTTTGTATAGCTTTCCATAAAATTTACTCCTAAACGAAAAATAATTAACTATTTACTATTATAAATTATTATTTGATTTATGCTAATAGAATAAAATAAAAAATCATTAGAATTTAATTAATTAAAAAATTTTTAATCAATAAAACCATTCTAAAAAATTTCTTTAAATTCATAATTCGCTTTTTTTAGATTATCCAATACAATTTTTTTATGTTCCAAACCTTTAATTTCAAGAGCCATAGTTATAAGAACATCGCCGTATTCCAAAGTTGGAGTTCTATCGTAGCTTATCTGAACAATATTCGCTCCAGCGTTTGCAAGTATGTCGCTTAAAGATTGCATGCTTCCAGGTTTGTCTATAAGGACGACTTCGATTTTCATTTTTCTATGAGATTTGAATAAACCTTTTTCAATTATCATATTGAGAGTCGTTACATCAATATTTCCTCCGCTTAAAACCGTTCCAACTTTCGTGCTTTCAGTAAGATTTATTTTATTATGCATAATAGCTGCAACTCCAGCAGCGCCAGCTCCTTCGACAAGTAATTTTTGAGATTCTAAAAGAAATAATATGGCGCTTGCAATTTCTTCGTCATCGACTTCTACTATATCGTCAACTCCGTTTAAGATACATTCAAATACTTCTTCGTTTACATCTCGAACCGCTATTCCGTCAGCAATAGTTCTAACTGATTTTGAATTTTGAATATTCTTCTGTTTAAAACTTTTTGTCATAGCGTTTGCACCCTTCGACTGAACACCTATTATTTTAGTTTTAGGACTTAAAGATTTGTATACGCTTGCAATACCGCTTATTAATCCGCCTCCGCCTATCGGAACTACTACAATATCAAGTTCTTCTTCTTCAATCATTTCGAGAGCGATTGTTCCCTGCCCCGCTATCACATCGGTATCTGCAAAAGGATGGATGAAATTAAGATTCTGTTCTTTTGCGATTTTCAAAGCTTCTGCATAAGCTTCGTCGTAATTGTTTCCCGCCAAAACCACTTCCGCTCCCATTTCTCTCGTCCCGCTCACTTTAAGCAATGGAGTCGATTCGGGCATAACTATAACCGCTCTAACTCCAAAATGTCTTGAGCTGAACGCCACGCCTTGCGCATGGTTTCCAGCGGACGAACAGATTACGCCTCTATTTAAAATATTAGTTCCGTTTTTTTCGTCTTCTTCCTTCAAACTTGATAATTTATTGAAAGCCCCTCTAATCTTAAAAGCTCCCGTAAGTTGTAAATTTTCTTTTTTTAGAAATACTTTAGCGTTTGCAATTTTGCTTAAACGAGGCGCGAATGCAAGTCTGTTATAGGCTATTATTCCATTTAATTTTTCTCTTGCTTCTTTAATTTTTTCTATATTTATAAGTTTCATTTTTCCCCTCATATTTTTTATTTAATTTCTATTTTTTATTAATTTTTTATTATAAAAAAGGTTATTTATTATAAATTATTTTTTAATAAATGAAAATATTTTATTTGAGATTATTAGAATATAAAATAATATTAAGAGAATTAAAATATACTTGACAAATTTTTCAATATAATGTATATTACTGTTAATAGTATTGCTAATTAAGATAATGGAGAATTAAAATGACAAATAGTAATAATGGATTCTTTGGGAAATTTGGCGGAAGATTTGTTCCTGAAGAATTAGAAAAAATCTTAATCGAATTAGAAAAAGCATTTTCGCATTATATCAACGATAAAGATTTTTTAAACGAATTAAATGAATTGAGAGACGATTTTATAGGCAGACCGACTCCTTTAATGTTTGCAAAAAATCTATCCGAAAAAATTGGCGGAGCTAAAATTTATGTCAAATTGGAAGGCTTGGCTCATACGGGCGCTCATAAAATCAATAACGCGATAGGACAGGCTTTACTCGCTAAAAAAATGGGCAAGAAAAAAGTAATCGCCGAAACGGGTGCGGGACAGCATGGACTCGCAACGGCTTCGGCATGCGCAAAATTGGGACTCGAATGTTCTATTTATATGGGAAAAATAGATGTTAAAAGACAACAACCGAATGTAGCTTCTATGGAATTATACGGAGCTAAAGTCGTGCCTGTAAAAATTGGCGGTAGAGGATTAAAAGATGCGGTAGATATGGCGCTTCAAGATTGGATTAAAGATTTGAGCGACACTCATTATTTACTTGGAAGCGCTGTAGGACCTAGTCCTTATCCCGATATTGTGAGAACATTTCAATCGGTAATTGGTAGAGAATTAGAAAAACAAATTAAAGAAAAAAATTTAAATGTTAAAGCTTTGATTGCATGCGTTGGCGGAGGCTCTAACGCGATAGGATTTTTTGAACCTTTTATAGAGAAACAGAATCCTAAACTTATAGCGGTTGAAGGCGGAGGAATAAGTATGAATCTTGGAGAAAATGCGGTTAGAATGAAAAATCCTTACGCTAAAGATTTTACAGCTCAAGGTTATAGAAGTAAATTTATATTAAAAGAAAATGAAGAGATAGCGGAAACCATGTCAATATCGGCGGGATTAGATTATCCTGGAGTTGGACCTCAACTTGCATATTTGGGAGAAAGCGGAAGAATAGAGTTTACTTATGCAACCGATAAAGAAACCGTTAATGCCGTTAAAGAGTTCGCTAAAAACGAAGGCGTTATATTCGCATTAGAAAGCGCTCATGCGGGAGCAAAAGCTATAGAATATGCAAAAAATTATAATAAGGACGATGTTATTATAGTTAATATGTCGGGCAGAGGAGATAAAGATATTTTTATAACCTCGCCAATATTCCGCCCAAACGAATGGAAAAACTTTTTGAAAAGCGAATTGGATAGATTAGAGAAAAATGTAGATATTCATAAATTCTAATATTTTAATACAATTATAATAGGCTTTGTTTAATTAATAATTTATTTAATGATTTTAAATTTATAAATAAAGCCTATTATTTATTTTGAAGTAAAGTAAAATTTATTCTTTCTTACCGATAATAAATAACGAATAAATTTTGTCCACTTTTTATAATTATACAAAAATCCAATTAATTTATATTATTGACTTATATGTAAATTCACATTATTCTATTTGTCTAAAAAATAATTTAAGGAAAAATAATTTGAAATTGCCTTTAAGTATCGGAGAAATTAACGATATCGTAGAAAAAAATTATAATAATAAATACGATAAAATTACCGCGTTTATAAAAGATTCTGAAATTTCAAATGTTTTTATAAAAGATAAAAGCGTAAAAGTTTCGCCAAAAGTTATAAGATATATTATTGGAGAATATTTAAACTTAAAAGAAATTTTGAGATTGGATAATGTCGATAATATTGGCTATTCTTTAGATAACAATTCTTTTAGAGAAGCGCTTGAAAAAATTTATATTGCAAGCAAAAAAGACAATAAAACTAAAAATATACTTTATCCTTATTGCATATTCGCTTCAAACGAGCAGATTAATAATTTGTATAAAGAAGCTAAAGAAATTGCAAGCTCAAGGTCTAAATATGCGTCATTTATGTTTGAGACTATAGCTTTAAACGGAACGAAAACGGCTTTGAATTTGGTTTATGAAGCTTCAAAAAAATTAAAACAAAAAACTGTTAGATTTACTTGCAAGGCTATTTTGAATTTAATCGCAAAAGAAATTGGAATTCATGTAGAAGTTTTTGCAGATAAAATAATTCCCGATTTTGATTTTGATAAAGATGGAATAAGAATAGTTGAAGCAGAAAATAAAAAATTCAAAATAACTTTAAAAAATGATTTTAGTATTTCAATATTTGACGAAGAAAAAAATAAAGAGTTTAAAAATTTTCCTAAAGATTTTCCCGAAAATGATAAAAAAGAACTTTCAAAATTAAAGAGCGAAATTAACAGAGTTTTGAAAATACAAACGGAAAGATTGCAATATGTTTTTTTGGACGGTAGAAAATGGAGTTTTGAAGATTGGAAAGAAATATTTTTTAATAATCCTTTAATGAAAGATTTTGCAATAAAACTTATATGGGGAGTTTACAATAAAAAAAATAAATTATTAAAAACTTTTAGATATATGGAAGACGGTTCTTTTAATAACGAAGACGATGAAGAGATAAAATTAGAAGATAAAAATTTAAAAGATAAAATTTTAATCGGACTAATAAGTCCAATAGAGATAAATAAAAAAATTATAGAAAAATGGCAAATACAATTAAACGATTACGAGATAGTTCAGCCTTTTAATCAACTTTCTACAAAAACAAAAAAAGAATTAATAAAAAAAAATCCTTCAGTTGTCACAGCCCGAACGATTAGAGGATTGGCTTCAAAATTATGTTTAGAAACGGAATACGGAGACGGCGGATTTATATACGGTTATTATTTATTCGACACTTATAACGAGGCTTATTTAGAAATTATAACTTCGGGCATTTTTTACGGCGCTTATAATGACGAAGAAATTAACATAAAAATAAATTTCAGAAATGCGGATGAAAGATTTGAATACGGCGCTTATTTAATACTCTCTAATTATTTGAAATAATGCGATATTTTATTAATAAAACAAATCTTATAATTTGGCATTTGTAAAATTATAATCTATCAATAATAATATTAATTCTCGTTAAAAAATAATTAACATTTTTTAAACTTTCAAAAAGCAAAAAATCTAATCTTTTTTTAATATCGTCTTTTCCTCTTTCGCTCATTATAATAACAGCAGATAAAATATTTTTTAATATTGGAGCTTTTTCTTTGTATTTTTCTATTATATTTATAATTTCGTTATAATCGTTTTTTTTATAATTTATTAAAATATTTCTAAACTCTTCTAAAATATTTTTTAATTCAATGTAGGCTTTTTTTATATCGTCTTTTTTGTCTATCCTATATAATTTTTCCGTTATATTTAAAACTTTTTCTATCGCTTTATCTTCTAAAAAATTTTCTATAATATCTTCTTTAAAAGAATTTATATCAATCGCATCGGATTTTATTCTTCCTATAAACATTTTTGAATATTTATTTTTTAATTCTTTAAAATATTCAATTTGGTTTTCAAAAATAAATTCGGTAGGCGGATAAACATTTATATTTGAATTATTTTTTATAGCGTCAAAATAATAAGATTCCATAGTTTTTAATTTGCTCGTTTTATTAATCATATATTCGTAAGATAATGCATGCTTAATATGTCTTTGATAATAAGGATAACTATTGTCAAAACCGATTAAAAGAACTTTGTCGAAATTAGTATAATAAGCGAAATCTATCATTGTAGTCGCAACAGTGCTTGAAGTCGTAAGCGAAGATAAATCGGTAAACTTTTTTAAATATTCAATAATTCCTAAATTGTCAGTCGAAGTAAATCTTATAATTTTTGTTCTATCATAAATAATTTTTGGAATAATTTTATTGCAAGCTATATCCATTACTAAATAAGGAAATTTTTTATTTTCGCATACAAAATCCAAAGAATTAAAAAATCCTCCATCAACAGTTATGATAAAATCGGGAATAATTCCATTTTTGCATAAAACCGAATAGCTCGTATCAACGCATATTATTATTAAATTTTTTCTATGAGTTTTAATTTTTTCTATATAATTTATTAAAGTTGGACCAGGGCAGATAAGCAAAGCATTAAAACCCTTAAACGCATTTTTGAAAACAGAAATATCGGAAGATTTATTTATATATTCGCTATTTAAAATTATATTTTTTATCCAAATATTTTCAAAATATAAATTCGTCCATATATTTGAAAATTCTTTTTCAATATTATTTAATATCTCTTCGTAAAATTTATTAGCTTTATCTTTTTCTTCTTTTGTAAGAGACGGAAGCAAAACCAAACTCACTCCGTTTATATTTTTGTAATCTACAATTTTATTTATATAATCAATATTGTCTTCTGCATGAATAAAGAAAATATTTTTTTTGTCGGTATTAAAAATATTATAATAAGAATATTTAAATAAATAATCGTCTTCTACAACTACTATTATTTTTAAACTTTCCAAAATTTTTTTATCAAAATAATTTTCAATATTTTCAATCAGATATTTAATAATATAGCCCAAACCGTAGCCATAAATTATAAGAAGATTTTTATTTTTATTGATTTTCTCTAAAGATTTTTTGCATTCGTTTTCAATATTATATTTGCTATGAACCGCTCTATTATTTTTATAAGCTATAATAAAACCGTCTGCATTTTTTTCTATTTTGTATTCGCTTTTTTTATTATTCAAATCATTGTTTAAAGCGTTATGCAATTTTACCGAAATATTCATAAAATAATTTAATCTTTAAATTAAACATGTATTATAATTTTTGTCGGATATTTCATTTTCATTATTAGTAAAAGATTTCATTTTGTTTATATAATTTATAATAATCTCCTAAAAAATTTTATATTTAATATTATAAATCAAGAAAATCTTTTAAGAATTTTCCAACGCCGTCATCATTATTATTTAAAGCTATATAATCGGCGCTCTTTTTAAGTTCTTCCTCTCCGTTTTCCATAGCTACTCCGACTCCCGCGAATTCAATCATTTCAATATCGTTGTAATTATCGCCGAAAGCTATTACATTTTCTCTCTTTATTCCTTTTTTATCGCAAAGCCATTTTAAGGCAGAACCTTTATTTATTCCATCTCTCAATATCTCCAAAAAATTTGTATGCGAAAAAGAAGTATGAACTTTAACGGTTTCTCTTATTTCGTCTTGCAATTTTTCCAAAACTTCTCTATCGCCTATAAAAAGCATTTTGCTAAATTCAAATTTTTCTATATTATGTAAACCTATAAAAATTTCTTTAAGGTTTTCTTTTTGAACATATCTTCTAAAATAAAAATCTTCTTCAGAGGCTATATATTTATTTCCGCAATAAACATGCAAATAAACATCGTATTTTTTATAAATATCCATTATTTTAAAAGCGGTTTTTTCTTCCAAAGGCTCGTTATAAACAAATTTTCCGCTGTCATCGACAATTAAAGAACCATTAAGAACTATGGACTCGTTTTTATTATTTAAATAATTTTTGTAGCGAATCATTCCTTCAAAAGGTCTGCCCGTAGATAAAATTATTTCTACTCCGTTATTCATTAAATATTCAAAAATTTCTTTGTTGTATTTGCTTATTTCACTTTCGTTATTTAATAAAGTGCCGTCCAAATCTGTGGCTATTAATTTTATATTTTTTAAATTATTCATAGCTATAAATTATAATATATATTATTTTAAAAACAAGCGATTTGATAAAGGCAATATAAATAATATTTTGTTATAATATCATTGTTATAATTAAAAATCTTCGCTATTAAATTTATCATCCGTAAGCAAACCATTTTCTTTTATAACATTAAATAAACATTCTATTATCGAAATAAAATTCGCCTCTATAAACTCCCTTGCTTTTTCAGTCGTTCTTACTATTTCATTTACATCCGTGTCGTTTTCATTAATTCTATGAGCTAAAGTGTCTCTTATTTGATTAATAGCTATCCAATTTTCAGATGGAAGTCTCCTTATTTTTATTTGATTATTACTTCCATCTTTGCTAAATTTAACGCTTTTTCCGTCTTTATATTGAACTTCGCTTGAAGTATGAAAATGATAGAATAATATATATTCATTTTCTTTATAATTAATTTTTACGGTTTCGCCTTTCCACTTTGCTATTTTGCTTATCTTTTGTTCTTTAGTTTCTTTATCTATTTTCATATTGTAATAACTGTCCGCATTTCTAATATAATCAAATAAACGAATTACTATAAGCTCTTTTCTTGAAATGGACATAATCTCGTATAAAGAAATTAAAATTTTCTTATTCTTTATTTTTACAGATTTATTTAAAACTTCAATTCCTGCGCATTCGTTTATTAGTTTTATAATATATTCATAATTATAAAAATCTTTTTCATTAAATATTTTTAAAAGTTTATCCGAATTATCTTCATTTAATTTATGTAATGATATTGTCAAATATTTTAAAACTTTTTTATAGTCAATATTGTATTCATTGTATTCTTCTATATTTTTTATAATAAAATATGCTATTTTACTGCAATGTTCATAATCATTTATTTTAAACGATATTGGAAGCGCTTGTAAATTAAAATTAGGTTTTTCGGCGTTGTAAACATATAATTGATTTAAAGATTCTTTAGCCGCATTGTAAGATATATGTTTTTTTTCTCGCATTTCATACATAAGCGGTATAGTATAAAATAACGCTCCTTGCATAGAGGCTTCAAATGAAGAGGAATCTATATAGTTAATCTTTCTTATTGACTCTTTTAAAAATTCTAAAGATTTTTTGGCATTCTTTTCATTTGGATTTTCTATGTATATACAGTTTCCAATAAGCATATAATAATCAGAATCTCTGGGCAACAAATCAGAATATTTGTATATTAAATTGTAGTCTTCTTTATATTTTTTTTCTTCATAATATAAATTTGCTAAATTAATAATAGGGTCTTTTATATATTGGTGTCTTATTTTTTTATAATTTTCAATACTTTCTTTATACAATTTTTCTGCATTTCTGTAGTTTTCAATATTTTTATCTTCTTTATATTTAGTATGATAACAGTCTCCTAAACTAGATTGAGCTACAGGCAAATACGGTTGAGTATTCGATATGTAATAATATCCCCACATATAATGATAAGGCAAAACCTCTTTTAAATAATTCCCATTTTTTGTAAGAGATATTATTATCTCATAATATTTTATAGCTTTATATATTTCATTATTATCTCTATAATAATTAGCTAAATTATTTAATATTGCTAAATCACTTATAGAATAATTTAAAATTAATTTTTGATTTCTGCCCTCGCCCTCGTATGCGGACAAATATAGTAACGCCATTTTATTACCTTCATCAATATCTAATAATTCTTTCGATAACTCATATACCTTAATATTGTCATACATGCTATCATAAATATTTATAAGAATTTCGTATGTATTTATTATACCAACCTTACAATCTTTTTTTCCTTCGTATTTTTTTACTTTTTCTATGCCTTCTAATAATTGTTGATATAAAGCTATATTATTTATATTATCAATATCATAATATAGTTTATTAACAACCTGCAAGAATACGGGCAAATCCATTTCTCCATTAATATATCTATCGGCGAATAATGTAAATGTTTCTTATAAATCTCCGTTTTTTTCATCTTGAAGTCTTTTAAATAATTCTAATTTTTTTTAAATTCTTCTTCATCGAATTCTAAATATAATTGTTCTATTTTTATTCTCCTTTATTTTTTAATTTTTTTATTTAAATTTATTTCATATATCTATCGTTATATTTAGATATATCATATTTCATTTTTGAAAATTCTTCTTCCAAACTAACATTATCATATATAAGGCTTTTTGAGTAGATATATTTATTATTTATATTATTAAAAAATCTGCCTTTCGAGTCAAGCATTATATAAGACGAAGTCATGGCGTTATTATTTTCAATATACATTATATTTTTATGACTGCTATGATTTGCCAAAAAATAATTAAATTCTTTTTTAGTTATTAGCAAATCTTCGCACGGATTTAAATTGTTTATCGGAAGAACTTGAAATATTTTCCATTTGTCGGGCTTAATTTTTTCAATAAACGAATTCAAATTTTCTTTATAATTATATCTATTTATAACCGTGTTGATTTTTAATAATCTTCCGCTATCTTTTATTTTTTTACAAATATATAAATATTCTTCTTCGCTTATAGTTTTTTTATTATGCAATTTCCTACCAATATTTATACATGTTTCGTTATTTATCGAATCTATACTTAATCCCACAGTTTCGCAATATTTTACAGTTTTACTAAAAATATTATTATCTCTTAAAAACATCGCTCCGTTGCTTACTATACTTAAAATATGTCCTTGAGAATGCAATTTTTCAAGCAAATAAATATATTTTCCGTAAATAGTAGGCTCTCCGCCGACAAGATTAATTTCTTTGAAAGGCTTAATTTTTGGAATTACATCAAATGTAATATCTTTGTAAGATTCTTTTGAAGAATAACAAAACTTACACTGCATATTGCATTTGTTAATAAAATGCCAATTTAATTTTAAATGATTAAAAATACTCATATTAAATACCTCCGATTTTTTACTAGCTTTCCTAATCGTTGATATTATATTTTAAGTATTATCAATCTCTTTAAATTATAGCAATTTTTTTAAATAAGTCAAGTCAAAAATTAAAAAAATATTAAATTTACAGACTTTTTGCTATTTTATTCAATTTAATAATACATTTCATACATATTTTTAAATTTATAGAAAAATAAGATTTATAAATTCTTAAAAATTTCAATTATAGATTTAACGATTTGCGATAAAAAATTATAAATATTTTTGATTTTTAGACTTAATTAACCGATATTTATTCCCGTGATTACGAACGAATTGAAGCAATCAACTTTTAATAAAGTCAGATTTTAAAATAGAATTTCATTAATTTTGGATTGCCACGCTTTCTTATGAAAGCTCGCAATGACTGTCTTTTTTACATCGTAATTGCCGTAAGACACACAGAGTGGGAAAGTATAAGTTTAAAGTTTTCTAAAAATAACCATAATTGAAATTAATAAATTGAAGCAATCTATAAAAAATTAACACTTTCTTAAAGATTGCTTCGTTAATATAAAAAAATTATTTATAACCCTAAAGAAATTATCGAAAAGTTTTTAATCGTAGCCGTAGAGCCCGCTTCTTTTGATATTTCGTCAATCAAACTTTTAATAGTTATTTTATTATCCGTAAATAATTTTTGGTCTATTAAAACCGATTCAGAATACCAAGAATTCATTTTTCCTTCAAGGATTTTTTCAATCATATTTTCGGGTTTTCCTTGTTCTCTTATTTGCTTTTCAAATATTTCTTTTTGTTCTTTAACCGCTTCTGTGTCAATTCCTTCTCTATTCAAAGCTAAAGGTTTTTCGCTTGCCACATGCATAGCTATTTGATTTGCAATTTCTAAACATTTGCCTTTAGGTTTTACATCGAATTCTACAACGCTTACTAATTTGTTATTGAAATGAACATAAGTTCCGAAAAATCCGCTTGTCTTCATAACTTTAACATCGGCTAAAACGGTTTTCTCTCCCCATTTTTGAATTCCTTCGTTAATCATAGCTTGAATTGTCTCGCCATTTTCTCCTTTAGAGTTTAAAAGAGTATCAACTGAAATATCGTTAAGATTCATTGCCGTTTTTGAAATATTTTTAGCCAAATTAATAAATAATTCATTTTTAGCGACAAAATCCGTTTCGCATTGAAGTTCTATACAAGCTACTTGAGTTTTATCTTCGTTAATGCAAAAACCAATTGAGCCTTCTTTTACAGTTCTTTCATTCTTTTTTGCGGCGGTAATAGCTCCTTTTTCTTTAAGAAGACGAATAGCTTTATCCATATCGCCGTCAGTTTCTTGGAGCGCTTTTTTACAATCCATTATTCCGATTCCCGTTCGCTCTCTCAATTCTTTTATAATATCCATGCTTATATTTGCCATTTAATTATCCTTATATTTTAAAATTATTTTTATTATTAATTAATTCTATTTAATTAATTTTCTTCTTGGTCTGAAACGCCATATTGTTCTGCAATAGCTTCGGCGGCTTCTGTTGCGCTATTGTCAAACGCTTCTTCGGTGGCAGATTCTCCAGAAGAAGATTCTTCAGAAGAATATTCGCTTTTAGCCAAAGTTTCTTTTCCCGCTTCGTTTTGTCCTTCTATAACCGCAGAAGCCACAACGCCCGCAAATAAACTTATAGCTCTTATTGCGTCATCGTTTCCAGGAATTGGATAATCAATAATTTCGGGATTGCAATTCGTATCGACAACGGCGACAACGGGAATTCCTAATTTTCTCGCTTCGCTTACCGCTATAGCCTCTTGCATAGGGTCGATTACAAAAAGCATATCGGGAAGATTCTCCATATCTTTAATTCCCGCAAAATTTTTCTCCAATCTGTCCTTTTCTTTAAGAAGAAGTATAACCTCTTTTTTAGGAAGTTTATCAAAAGTGCCATCAACTTCCTCTTTTTCTATTCTTTTTAATCTTGCAATACTTTTTTTAATAGTCGCAAAATTAGTGAGCATTCCTCCAAGCCAACGATTGTTTATATAATACATATCGCATCTTTCTGCGGCTTCCTTAATGCTTTGAACGGCTTGTTTTTTAGTTCCCACAAAAAGAACATTGCCTCCGTTTCTTGCCAATTCTTTAACCGCATCGAAAGCCTTTCTTACATAATTAAGAGTTTTCATAAGGTCGATAATATAAATATCGTTTCTCTCTTGAAATATAAAAGGCTTCATTCTTGGGTCCCATTTTCTTGTCGGATGTCCGAAATGAACTCCCGCTTCAAGCAAATCTTTCATAGCTGGTAATGACATAAAAATATCCTTTAAAAATAAAATAGAGTCCCGATTTCAGGTGCTCTATCCATAAACTCAATTCGTTATTATTATAAATCATAACGCTTTTATTATCGTTTAGATAACAATGTCTTTTTAATTAAAATAAAAATTAATTTAAGACATTTCGCAATTATGGAAAGATTAACCAATAAATCGGTTTCAAAATATTTTACAATAAATAAAAAAAAAGTCAAGCGTTAAAAATATTTTTCTAATAATTTTATTTAAAATATAGCTTTATTTAAATAATTTTGTATAAATTTTTTTCAATATTTTATTAAAAAACATAATGAATAAATTCTTTAATCGCATTTCCGCTTATACTAAACTGCTCCGAGTCTATCGTAAAATATCCCGTTAAAATTCCGTAAGAAATTCTATTATGCATTTTATTAAAAGTTCCAAAAGAATCTTCAAAATCTTTGCTTTTAATAGTATATACGAAACTAAATCCCGATTCCTTTGAATAAAAATCTACGCTTTCATTAGATTCATGATAAATAAAATCATTGTAAACAAACCATTTATTATTATATAAAAATTTTATTATCTTTGAATTTTGCGATTGAGGTTTTGCATCGTATATAAAAACGGGAATTGGCTTAACTGCGTATGGAATATATACTAATCCGACAATAATATTATGTTCGTATCTTGACGGAATTTTTCCAACCGTATTTATAGCCAAAATCGAACTTGTAGAATTGATTATATTATCGCTTCCAGGAACAATCAAATAACCTCTTGGAAAACCAAAATAATAATTTGCCAAATAAAGTCCTCTATTCTTTCCCCAATTAATCATAGAAGCGTTAAAATTTGTAAATCTAAAATTAAGTTTAGAATCCGATATATTTGTAATTGAATTTTCAAAATTAATTAAAGTATTGTAAAAATTTGGAATCTCCAAATCTAATTTAGATGCCGTTTTTCTAAATTGCGCTCTCGTAAAATTGTCATAATAATCTAAAAAATCTTTATTCTCTTCTTTTATTGAAAAATTTTGTTTATCGCCGTCAAATATATTAAAAGCGTTGTAAGAAAAATATCTTTTTTCTCCATATTTGTAGAGTTTCCATAAAACTGCATGATTATCATGAAAGAGATACAAATATAAATTTTCTTTCATATCTTCTTTTATAGGAATCGACTTTGGAATATTGGTAAAAGTTCCCGTATAATAAATTCCTTTAGAGTTCATAATATTATCGCCAATTATTGTCGGAGTATTACTTTTCATAAAAGATTTTTTCGGCACTAAATTATATGGCAGATAAATTGAAAGAAAAATAATTATTGCAACGATTAATATAATAAAAGCTATTAAAATATATTTTTTGACATAATCGGAAGAATATTCATAATAATCGCTATTTTCTATAAGTCGTTTTTTTATACTCATTTTAATTATTATTTAATTCGCTGTTATTTAATTCTTTTTCAATATCCGCTTTTACTTCGTCTTCGGTTCTTTTTTCAATTGAAGAATCTAATAATTTTTTTAAAGCGAATAAAGCGACTTCAATCTCTTCGTCTTCAGGTTTTCTTGTAGTGATTTTTTGAAGCAAAAGCCCTGGCAAAATAGCCAAACGCATCAAAGGGAAATTATAAAATCTGAAACCTAATTTTAATATTTCATAAGATATTCCCGAAACTACAGGAAGCAATAATATATTTATAATTAAAACTGTAATATTTCCTACAATTTTCGGCGGAATAAAAGAAGAATATATAAAAGAATAAACGAAATAACTTGTAAACATATACAAAATAATCGAAACGGTTAAAACTAAAAACATAAAAGTAGTTCCGCATCTCGGGTGAATTGTCGTAAAATCTCTTATATTTTCTTTATTTGGATTTAGTCCATGCTCGTAAGCGTTTACAACCATGTGCTCCGCTCCATGATATTGAAAAACTTTTTTAATATCTTTAAAAAATGAAATTACAAGCAAATAGCCGATAAATATGCATAATTTAACCGCTCCTCGAAGAAGATTAAAAGAAATAACATGGCTTTTTTCCTCTATACCGATAAGATTTACTATAAAATATGGAAGCGCTACAAAGAGTCCGACTGCAAAAGCTAAAGAAACTAACATGCTTAAAGTCATAGCCATATTTTGTTTTTTTTCATTATTTTCTTCTTTTTCAGTTTTTGATTTATTTTCAACTTCTTCTTCCAAACCCGCGGTATTTGCCGAAAACATTAAAGTTTTGTATCCTAATTTCATCATATCGACAAAATTAATTATTCCTCTAAAAAAAATCATTTTGCTTAATTTATTTTTATTTTCGGGAATTGAATATTTTATAAAGTCTATAATTTTATTTGGCTTTCTAACGGCGACTACATAATGAGTTTTATTTCTTAACATAATGCCTTCTATAACAGCTTGCCCTCCGACTCCTTCTTTTATTCTATTTTCGTCTAATTTATATTTCATTTATTTTATCCTAATTTTAATTTTTATTTAATTATTTTATATTATTTTTGATTTAGTTTCTATATATTTATAACATTGATTTAAGTGAACGATTATATGACGACTTAATGGCATTAATAAAAGTCCCGCAATGTCTTTTTTACCCCAATAATCTATAAGCCATAAATTATCTTTAGTAACTCCACATCCGTTTATAATTTTCTCCAAGTTAATTTTATTTATTTTTCTTTTTATATCTTCCGCTTTCAATCGTTTTATTAAATTAATAGTATTTTTGCTAATTTTATCGCTATAATATTTTAATTTTTTGATATTAATATTTTTTGCAAATTTTTTAATTTCTTCTTTAGTTAGAGAGTTGCCCGTATCCGTAATTGAAATATTAAGTTCGTTTTTTAATTTTTCATTTAAAATTGATTCTTTTTCGCATATCAATATATTTACGATTAAATCTTCAATTCTCATTATATGCCATAAATTCCATATTATATTTTCGTTTTTGTAGTCGTTTAATTCTTTAAATAAATTGTCAATTTTGTTTTTCAATTCTAAATAAAGATTTATAAATAAATTTTTTGAGATTTCCCACATTTCTAATTTTCTAATTATTTTATTTAATTCTTTATGCATTAAAGTTAATTTATTATTTTTATCAAAATATTTCATTTTACAATTTTATGTTTTAATTTAGTTTTATTTAACTAATTTAAGTAAGATTAATGATATATTAAATAATTCGTTATTTCAAGATGTAATTTTTTTCTTTTTTATGTCTATGCATATAACAAATAAACAAAAAATATTATTATTTTTAGAAAATAACTAAAATATTCCTTTTTTTTGACAACACGACAAAAACTTGCAAAAACCAATTATTTTTATATATCAATAAACAATATAATTTTGCTATTTTATTATTTATAATACTTGCAAAAATATTTGTTTATATTATAATTGATATCAATATAAATATATTTAAATTATTTTATATTAATAAAAATCACTTAAAATTTTTGGATAATAGAATGAATATAAATAATAACGCTGCGCAATTAAAAAAAGATATTCTTGTGAGAATAACGACACTTTTTATTGAAGATAGGCTTTTGGAAGATATAGATAAAATGCCAATAGAAATAATACCAAGAGATAGCAAATCTATAAGATGCTGCATTCACCATGACAGAGAGATTATAAAAAATAGAATTTTAGCGAGACTAGGAATAAGCGTTGAAGGAAAAGAAGACAGCGGAATTCCTTTGTCGCAATACGCAAAATTGGCTTTGGAAAGAGAAAAACCCACTTGGCCTATGCTTACCGTTTTGGACGAGGCTTGTAATGCCTGCGTTAAAGCAAACTTTATGGTAACAAACGCATGTCAGGCTTGTTTGGCTCGTCCTTGTATGGTAAATTGTCCTAAAAACGCCATAGATATTTTGGACGAAAAGAGAGCTTTTATTCATAGCGAAAAATGTATAAACTGCGGATTATGTTTGAAGAACTGCCCTTATCATGCGATTATTTATATTCCCGTTCCTTGCGAAGAATCTTGTCCCGTAGGAGCTATTAATAAAAACGAATTTGGAAAAGAAGTTATAGATTATCATAAATGTATTTTTTGCGGAAATTGTATGCGAGAATGTCCTTTTAGCGCAATGATGGATAAAGGACAATTATTAGATGTATTGAAACATTTGAAAGACGATAATAAAAAAGTTAATGTAATGTATGCTCCTTCTATTGCCTCTCAATTCAATGCAAAACCTGGACAATTAAAAAGCGCTTTGCTTAAAATCGGATTTGGTAAAGTCTGGGAAGTGGCTTTGGGAGCGGATATAACTTCCGACAAAGAAGCTCATGAATTTGAAGAGAGAATGGAGAAAGGCGATAAACTTATGACTACTTCATGCTGTCCCGCTTATGTTAAAGCCGTTAGAAGACATGCCCCAGAGCTTATTCCATGCGTATCGGAAACGAGAACCCCGATGCATTATACGGCAGAAATGATGAGAGAAGACGATTCGGAAGCGATTAATGTATTTATAGGACCATGCCTTGCAAAAAGAAGAGAAAGCATAGACGATGATTTGGTTGATTATTGTTTGTCTATGGAAGAACTTGACGCTTTATTTATAGCCACAGGAACGGATGTAATAAAAGAACCAGATTTGAATATAGATGTAATTCCAACCTCTTCGGGAAGAAAATACGCTATGAGCGGAGGAGTAGCCGAAGCGGTAAAAATAAGATTAAAACATCCCGAAAAAGTTAAGCCTACCGTTATAGACGGATTGGATAAAGAAGGAATGAAACAGCTTAAAAATTTTGGCAAGATTCAATCGGGTGAATTGCCCGTTCAAGACGACACTCCTAATTTGGTGGAAGTTATGGCTTGCAAAGGCGGATGCGTTGGAGGTCCTTGCGTTGTGAAAAATCCTAAAGTTGCTGCAGTTCAATTGCAGAAGTATGCCGCAGACGGCATTGAAATTGTATCTAAATAAATATATTAATTAAATCAATAACAAATATATATTTTAATATCGTTTTAATATAAAATAAAAATATAGTTAAATTGAAAACGAGGAAAAATTATGAATAAATTAATCGATAAAAAACTTTCAGATTATATTAACGAAGTGGATTCTTCATCTCCAGCGCCAGGAGGCGGAAGCGTAATGGGAGTAGTCGGAAGTTTAGCCTGCGCATTGGCGGGAATGGTTGGACATTTAACGATTAATAAAAAAGTTTTTAAAGAATTATCAGATAATGAAAAAAATGATTTCAATAAAGCTATAGAAAATATTAAAGAAATAAAAATTAAATTAATGGAAATAGTCGATAAAGATGCCGATGCTTTTAATATATTTATGGAAGCTGTAAAATTGCCAAAAAATACGGAAGAAGAAAAATTAATCAGAAAAGACGCTATTTCAAAAGCTTCGATTAAAGCAACCGAAAACCCTTTTAATACTTTAAAATATTGTTATGAATTAATGCCTTTATTTGAAACGATTATTAAATATGGAAATGTTGGAGTTATAACCGATATCGCTTCGGCTTATATTTTAGTTTACGGAGCTTCAAAAGGTTCTGTATTAAATATCAATATAAATATTCCGTTAATTAACGACAATTTATTTTTAACTCAATTAAAAAAAGATAGTTTGCATTATATAGAAAAAATAGAATATTATTATAAAAATATAGAAAAAAATTATATATTTTTACCATAAAATAAATATTATTTTTTTACATAAATAATATTAATTAGTTATAATTTATTATGAAAAAAATTATTTATTCGTATTGACAATTTATTAATATTATGTTATATTGACTATAATGAGATTTTGACAATATAAATAATAATTATTTTTTAAAATTTTATTTAATTATGATTGTTAATTTTTAGTAGTTTTATATTTTAAATATTAAGAGGAGGTTTAAATGAGTATACCTACTAAACATGTGATATCTTTAAGCGAAGAAGAAAAAAACAAAATTCATGAGTTCTTAAATAAAGAAGTAAAATCTCAAAGATTAATTTTAAGAGCAAAAATACTTTTAGAACTTGACAATAAGAAGAATACGGGATTAAGTCATACCGATATCGCTAAAAAATATGATGTTACATATCATACGGTTGTCAATGTTATAAACGAATATGTTGAAATTGGTTTAGAACCTACTTTAACATATAAAAGAAACCCTAACAGCAACAGAAAGAAAAAGAACGCTAATTAAAAATATATTATTTTTGATGCGCTACGGTAATTATAAATATTTACATGCTTTAGCGCATTGAATGATATTTATATTTCCAAATAATATAATTAAATTATTAAGGATATTTAATTATGCCTAATATAAGAAAATCTTTTATTTTATCATTATTTATAATTTTTATTATTTCATGTTCAAATAAAGGTTATAAAAATATTAATCTAAAAAAAGCAATAAAAACTATTAATACTTCAACAAATTTAATTCTTTTAGATGTGCGAACGGCAGAAGAATATTCATCGGGATATATTCCAAATTCAATTAATATCGATGTTTTAAGTTCCGATTTCAAATCAAAAATAGAATTGCTCGATAAAAATAAAGAGTATTTAATATATTGCAGAAGCGGAAACAGGTCTACAATAGCGTCAAGCATAATGGCTACAAACGGTTTTATTAAAATTTATAATTTAAATAATGTCAATTATAGCGATTTTGAAAACGCAATATTAACGAATAGATAATTTTTATAATTTTATTTTTAAAATTCAATTTAATTTTTAATATGTTTATTAAGCCATTCGACTATTTCGTTCATTACATCTTGCCTGCAAAAATCGTTTAATATTTCATGTCTTCCGTCTTTATACAAACTAATATTAATATCGGTAAGTCCTAAAGATTTATACATTTCATAAACCCATTTTACGCCTTCGCCCATATTACCAACAGGGTCTTTGTCTCCCGACATTAGTAAAATAGGAAAATCTTTATTCATATTGGAATAATTATTTGAGTTTGAAATTTTTTCAAGTAGATTAAATATTTGAATATAAGTTTCCACGCTCGGAGGAATTTTTGAAAAATATTCGTCTTCTTTAACTTTTTTTATTTCTTCTTTATCGGAAGTCATCCAAGCGAAAGAGGAATTATCTTCGGGAAAATATTTTCTTCCATATCCGCCGTTAGCTAATTTTGCTAAAAATCTTGCTCTCTTGCTTCCGCCGAAAATCGCTTTTTGAATATTCGCTATAATTTTTCCGCTTTTTTCAAATCCTTTAAATTTTCCTTTCGTTCCCATTACTATAGCGCCGTTTAAATATGAATGATATTTTATTAAAAAGCCTCTTGTCAAAAAAGAACCCATACTATGTCCAAACATAAAATAAGGCAAATCTCCGTATTCGGCTTTAGTTTTATCCATAAGATATTTTAAATCTTCAATAATAAGTTCATGTCCGTTTTCTCCCATATCTCCCATTTGTTCTTTAGTTATAGCGCTTCTTCCAAATCCTCTATGGTCGTCTGCGCATACCAAAAAATCGTTATCGGTTAATTTTCGAGCCAATTCTTTATATCTTCCCGCATGTTCGTCAAGCCCATGAACTATTTGAACTATCGCTTTAGGTTTGTTTTCGGGAATAAAAGTATAAGTAAACATTTTGTGTCCGTCTTCGATTGTTAAAACTTTAGTTAATTCTTTCATAAAATCAACTCCGAAATTTAATATTAGCAATTAATATGATTTTCTTGCTTGATTTAAATTATATATTATTTATTTCTTATATGCAATAAATAGCAATTTTATTTAATAAAATTTAAATTTTGCTCTATTTAATAGCGAAGTTTTATCGCTTATATTTTCTTTAATATTAAGAAAATCCAATAATAAATGTCTGACATTATTTATTTTATTTCTATTAAAATTTCCCGCGCAAGTCGCGCAGTAAACATATAAATTATTTAAATTTTTAGATTTTAATTTTTCTATAAATCCTTTTGCAATATCTCTTTCGTTTACTATAGCGCATCCTCCGAGTCCGCAGCAATTAATATCGTTTATTTCTTTAATATTATCTTTATATTGAGGAATTAATTTTAATATCGATTCTTTAATAAATTTTGATTCTTTATCGGGGCATGGCAAAAATAAATTTATCTCTTCAGGAAAATCTACATTTGAAATTTTTATTCCTAATTCAAATATCTTTTCGTATATCGTAACAATTTTTATACTAATTCTTGGCTTTAGAAAATAATAACAATTTGGGCATAAAGTTATTATCTCCTCTACTTTAGATAATTCCATACTCTTTTCTATTTCTTTTATTATATTCTCTTCATAATCTTTAATTTCTAATTCAGCTATAGGTTTACCGCAACAATCGAAAGCTATTCCTATATTATATTCTTTTCTAAATATATCGGCAATTTTTTTTACGGCGTTTGGATAAAACGAAGAAAAATTACAACCTGGAAAAAGTATAGATTTTGTATTTGAATGTTTATAATTTTTAAAAATATAATTCTTCTTTTCAAATAAAAGAGCCTCATATTTTTTTTCTATATAATTTTTATCTTTCCAACTATTTCTTAAAGCCAAAGATATTTTAGAGCCGTCTATATCTTTAGGACATACTATTTTACAATCATTGCATAAAAAACAATTATAAGCTAAATCGTCTCTTTTTGAAAATTCTTGTAAGTCCATATTATATTTTGTCAAAAAGTCGCATTTTTTAACGCACTTATTACAATGAATACAATCATTAACATTATTTGGCATTTGCATAAAATTATCCTTAAAATATTTTTTATTTCATACTGTTATATATATTTGCAATCTTATCTATAGATACGCCTTTTCTAAACATATATTGAAGTTTCTGCATAAGTAAAGCCGTTTTTAAAATTCCGTTTTTTTCAAATCTACGCGAAGAAGAAATAATATAAGAATCTATATATTTTATAGGAAATACATTTTTTAATTTTATTGACAATTTATAATCTTCCATAATCGGAATATCGTCAAACATTCCTATATCTTCAAAAAGTTTTTTCTCAATAAATATAGCTTGGTCGCCAAAAGCTATGTTTCTATATTTTACTCTCAAATTTGAAAGAATTGCAAATAATCTCATAATAATTTTTTTACTATCAAATTTTATTTTAAGACAACCCGCTTTATTCCCATTTTTTATAAAATTTTCTACTTCTATTAAAACATCCTCTTCTACAATACTGTCGGCATGTAAAAATAATAATATATCGTTATTGCTTTCTTTAGCTCCGCTATTCAACTGTTTTGCCCTTCCTCTTTCTGATTTTATAATTTTATAATCTCCAAAATTTTTAATTATTTCTATGGTTTTATCTAAACTTCCTCCGTCTGAAAATATTACTTCAAAATCTCCTTTTAAACTTTTTAAATTATTTAATAAATTTTCTATATTTTCTTCTTCGTTTAAAGTAGGTATTATTATCGATACTGCCATAATTATATAACTTCAATTTCTTTTAAAAATATTTTTGTATTTTTTAATTTATTATCATTTATATTTATTCTTTTTGATAAATCTATTAAATCTTCGTAGTCGTCTATATCATGCTTTTTATTCGTTAATCCGTATTTTAAATTATTCGCTTCTACAATATTAATTATATCTTTTAAATTTCCGCTTCCGCTTTTAAATATTATATCGTTAGCTTCTTTCATGCCAACAAGATAATATCCGCCGTCATAACTTGCTCCAAATACGAAATCGTTATTTTTAAGTAAATTAAAAGCGTTTATTATATCGTCTTTGTTAATTTCGGGTATGTCTGTTCCTATTAAAACGCATTTGTTATATTTTAAACTCAAAACTTCTTTGATAGCGTTATACATTTTTTCATTAAGATTATTTCCGCATTGCTTAATATATAAATTCTCTTTATAAAAAATATTTTTTAATATATTTAAATCTCCTTCTTCGGTATGACAAATAATAATATCAATATCGTTTAAATTTAAAAATATATCGTAAATATCTTTCAAAAAGCATTTATGCAAATTGGCGCATTCTTCCATCGATAATTTTTTTTGAAGTCTTGTTTTTGTTTTTCCAGCTTCGGGTATTCTTGTAAATATTATTAAACCGTTTTTACTCAAATTATACTCTTTTTAATTTTCTAAAAATATAAATAAGTAATATTCCCGATATTATAAAAATAATTAAAACTGTATTAATAGCATTTAAATTTAGTATTCCCGTTAAATGCAATCCTTCTCTTATAATCGAGGACGGAATATAAATTAATCCTTTAGGTTTTAATATTATTAAACTTAAAATTGCGAATATTATAAGATTTATAATTGAAAATTTAAAAATATTTTTGATAAAATATAATTTATAAAATATTATAAAAAACAATATCCATAATATAAACATAACCGTTCCTATATTAATACGCATTTCAATCCATGTATTTTTAAACATAATAAAAGATACTAATAACGACCAAAAAAGCGTATTATATAGAACGGTAAAAAACTTCATTTTATTTTCCTATTTTTTAATTAATCATTAGAAGATATTCTAAATATAACCAAAACCTTTGTTCCGTCTTTAGGCAAAATATCTTCTCTGCCGAATCTGTCTATTTTTTTCATTTCAACGGCGCCCGTTTCATAGGCTGCATCGCTTACAATACCAACCGCGCAACTATCGAGACATAATATGCATCCCGTTCTTTTTGACTTTGCATTTTCAAAATTGCCGCCAAATCTTAAGTCCATAGTTCTATAATCGGCTGATTTGATTATATCGGCGAAAGGTATTTCTTTTTCAAGTCCGTCCCATTTAACGAAAACATCTAATTTTTCGCCTTCAACCGTTTTGCCAAGCTTCATATCTTCAAATGTGAGATTGTTTCCTGGTTTTGCTCCTATGTCGACTAAAGCTTGATAAAATTCTCTTTCATCGCATAGTCCTCTTAAAACCGATTTATCTCCGTTTGAGCCGCCTTTAAATACTACGCCATGTCTTGTAGTAGAGTTAAAGTATTTTCCGTTTACTTCAGCCTCTATTATGACTTCTCTCTTCTCGGCGTCAATAATAACGGGAACGGCGCCGTTATCTCTTAATATTGGGCTTCCCATAGAGTTTTTTAACTCTTCCGTTTGCGAAGTTTTAGAGCATGAAGCCAAAACGCTCAATGTAAATATCGCAAGCAGTCTTAAAATAATTTTGTTTGTCATTTTTTACTCCTTTTGTAAAAATTTTTATATTGATTTATTATTAATATATTTTTTCTTCAAATATATTGATATCGTTAAAACGAATACGAATATAATTCCCGATATTAAAAAATATAAAGCTCTATTTTCTTGAGATATAATGCCTGCGGAAGCTATGGTAAATAAAGAAATACCGGGAAGCATAAATAAAAAAGTATATGCCGTATATAGCGTAAAACTTATATCCGTTATTCCATAGGCAAAATTTTGTATATTATAAGGAAATAAAGGCACTAATCTCGTTATCATTAGAAGTATAACGGCGTTTTTGTTTCCGTCTTCAAATAATATTTTATTTAAATATTTATTTTTTTCTACCAAAGGTTTAACGCTATCTTTAAGAAAAAATCTCGATATAATAAAAGATATTGAAGCGGACATTGTAGCCGATATTGAACATAAAATTATACCTAATATTGGACCGAATAATATTCCAGAAAATAAAGCGAAAGTAACGCCAGGCAAAGCCAAAACGGAACTTCCTATAGCCGTTATTAAAATATATATTATAGACGCTTTAATAATATTTTCGTTTATCATAAATTTAAAATTATCTAAATTATTAATTTTTTCGTATAGCTTATAATTATGATTTAATATTAATATAATTATAACAAGCGCTATAAAGATAATTAATTTAATATATTTAGTTTTCATTTTCATTTGTTTTATTATTATTTTTTTTACTTAAATATATTTGTCTAATTAAAATTATCAAAACTGATAAAGCGAATAATATTAAAAGTCCCGTTACAAATAATCTCGCTCCTCCCGTAAGCATTCCGCCGACATAGGAATAAACTATTGTAGCGGGAAGCTGTCCTATTCCCGTAGCTATAAAAAATCCCCAAAATCCCATAGAAGTTAAACCAGCCGCATAACTTACTATATCGAAAGAAATAAAAGGCAATAATCTCGCTATCAATATGCTATGCTTTCCGTATTTATCAAAGAAATCGTCTATTTGTTTTAATCCCGTTTTGCTTGTAAGTTTTTCAACGACATCTCTTCCCAATATTCTTGCTATATAAAAACATACCGCAGCTCCAGCCATAGCGCTCGACCAGGATAATATAGCTCCTTGCCACCAACCGAATAAATTAGCATTTGCAAAAGTAATTAAAAATGCAGGTAAAGGCGCTATAACAGATTGTAATATCATAAGAAGAAACGAAACCGCCATAGCGTAAGCTCCGTATTGAGCTACAAATTCTTTAACTACTTGAAAATCGCCAGTTGCGAACATTTTAAATATATCGTTAATCGTAGAATTAATTTTTGGAACGAACATATAAATTAATATACAAGCAATTATTATTATTAATAGAATTACTTTTTCAATTATTGATTTTTTACTTATTTTATTATTGTTTTCTAAATTTCCCATAATTATAAACTCCTTAATTTATAATTTATATTTATTTTTTATTGTTTTTCAAATTGAGTTTTGATTTCTATAATCTCACGGATTACTTAATTTTTAGATATGAGGAAAAGCCAATGCATCGAAAAGTAAAATGAGCATTTTACAAGATATAATGAAAAATAATTTATTCATAATCTTTCCTATTAATTAAATTTATTAAATTAAATGCATTATAACAATAATATAAAAAATAGCAAGCGTTTAATTAATTAATTTTGCAAAATTATAATATAAAGCATTGAAAAACGAAATATTATATATATAATCTTTAATAAATTTATTAATTTAATTAAGAAGAGGCATAAATTTTGGCATTAATAAAACAATTTACAATTATTTTTTCAATATATTCAATTTCTGATATATTCGGAAAATCATTAAAACTTCCAATACCCGCAAATGTTATAGGCATGTTTTTGCTCTTTATTCTTCTTTTAACGGGAATACTAAAAGAACATCATATAGATAAAGCGAGCGATATTCTAATAAATAATATGGCGTTATTATTTGTTCCCGCGACTTTGGCGATAATGGAAGAATACAAATATATAAAAGAATATGTTTTTCCATTTTTAATAATATGCATATTTATGGTAATCGTTATAATGGTTTCTACGGGTTTAATAGCTCAATTTTTAGAAAGATTATTTAATAAATTAAGAAAGGAAAATAAAAAATGATAGAATTATTTAAATCAAATCCTATAATATCAATAGTTATAACTTTAATAGCTTATATTATTTCATACGCTATTTATATAAAAACAAAACTGCCGATTTTAACGCCTTTAGTGACAAGCGCCGTTTTGGTTGGTTTTTCTTTATATTTTATGAATATTCCTTATAGCGTTTACAATGAAAGCGGAGGAAAATTTATAAACGCTTTAGTAGGACCGGCTACAGTAGTTTTGGCTCTTCCAATATATAGAAATCTTCCAATTCTTAAAGCAAATCTGCCCGTTATATTAATAAGCATAGCCATAGGAAGCGCAATCGGAATAATAGGAATTTTTATAATGTCAAAATTATTTGGAATATCCGACAATATACTTTTATCTTTACTTCCAAAATCTGTAACTACGGCAATAGCGGTTGATATAGCCGAAAGCATAGGCGGAATAAAATCTATAGCCGTTTTATCGGTAGTATTATCGGGAATAACGGGAGCTATAGTTGCGCCTTTCATTTGTAAAATATTTAAAATAAAATCTCCTTTGGCAATAGGTTTGGGAATAGGAACTTCTTCGCACGCGCTTGGAACGAGCAAAGCAATAGAAATGGGAGAAACCGAAGGCGCTATGTCGGGACTTGCAATAGGTTTGGCGGGAGCTTTAACGGTTGTTCTTCTTCCGATACTTTATCGTTTATTAATTATAATATGGAGATAATTTTGTAATTAGTATTTAAAATATATAAAATAAAATGGAGTTATAAATTGAATATATTTAACTTAAACAATATAGAACAAATAATTACGCTTTATTTAATATTTAATTTTATTATAGCGATTTGTTTATTATATTTAATATTATCCGTTATATTTAGAATAGTTTTTAAGAAAAATAATAATTCTAAAAAACCAAATAAGAAAAAGAAAAAGAAAGACATAATTGAATTATTTTGGGAAGAAGATAAAAAAAGCAAATCGAAAACTATTATTAAAAGAATATTTTTATTCGCGCTTATTTTAATAACTCCGATATATCTTTTTAATTCAATTTGTTTTATAATTAATAATATTGAAGTTATTAAAAGAGTATTGAGAATTGAATAAAATATTTATTTAATTCTTTTTACAATGTTATATATAGCCTAAATTTTAGGAGTTCATTTTATGAGAAAAGGTTTTTTATTAATGTTTAGTATTTTTTCAAGTTTGTTTTCTTTATTTTCATGCAAGCCGAAAGGCGAGATTAATTTTACGATAGTCGAAACTACCGATATTCATGGAATGATTTTTCCATATAATTTTATTACGGACAGAGAAGAAAATACTTCAATGGCTCATATTTCTTCGTATATTAAAAAATTGAAAAGCGAAGGAAAAACGGTTTTACTGCTTGATAACGGCGATACTCTTCAAGGACAGCCTACGGTTTATTATTATAATTTTGTCGCTACAAATAAAAAACATATTTGGGCTGAAGTTTTAAATTATATGAATTATGATATTATAACTATGGGAAATCATGATATTGAAGCGGGACATACAGTTTATGATAAAATTGTAAAAGAAATTAAAGCGCCCGTTATAGTTGCCAATTTAATAAACGAAAAAACTAAAGAGCCTTATTTTAAGCCTTATTCGATTATAAAGAAAAGCGGAATAAAAATTGCAGTTTTAGGAATGATTGAGCCTGCGATAGAAAGACAACTTCCAAAAATTTTATACGAAGGAATAATAGCCGAAGATATGATTGAATGCGCTAAAAAATGGATAAAGATTATAAAAGAAAAAGAAAAACCCGATTTAATTATAGGGCTTTTTCATTCGGGAGCAAATTATACGGAAGATAAAGAAAAATATAAAAATGAAAACGCGAGTCAGTTGGTTGCAGAAGAAGTGGAAGGTTTCGATATAATATTTGTAGGGCATGACCATCAGGGATGGAGTGGCAAAGGTTACGATGAAATTACAAAACAAAAAACTAAAGATGTTAAAAGTCCGAGCGGTAAAATTGTTCCGATATACGGAGGAGTAAACGCGGCAAGATTAATCGCTTCGGTAGATGTTAGGATGATTTACGATAAAGACGCTAAAAAATGGAATATTGATTTTAACGGAGAATTAATAGAACCTTCAAAATTTGAAGCGGATAAAGAATTTTTAGATAGATTTGATAATTATAAAGACGAAATTAAAATTTGGGTTGAAAGAGATATTGGCGAATTAAACACAAAATTAACTTCAGACGAAGCTATGTTTGGAGACAGTTATTTTTTAAGTTTTATTCATAATTTGCAATTTGAAATAGCTAAAAAAGAACTTGGAGAGAAAGCGGATATTTCTTTTGCAGCGCCTTTAAGCAAAGACGCCGTTTTGAATATTGGAAAAGTTAAAGTTAGAGATATGTTTAATTTGTATCCTTATGAAAATTTCTTTTATGTAATGAGGCTTACGGGAAAGCAAATAAAAGATATTATGGAATATTCTTATTGCAGACAATTTAATCGCATGACGAATATTAACGAACATTTGATATATTTTAAAAGAGACGCAATCGGAAATTTGATTTTTAATAATAGATATAATTCTTACGATACTTTAACTCAAACTTATAATTATGAAAGCTTTGGAGGATTAAATTATATTGTCGATGTTAGAAAAGGTTATGGCGATAGAATAAATATAATTTCTATGTCTGACGGTTCTAATTTTGATTTGAATAAAGAATATAAAATAGCTATTAATTCCTATAGAGGAAGCGGAGGCGGAGGACATTTGACGCAAGGAGCTAAAATAGATTTGAAAACTTTGCAAAATATGGATTTGGTAATTAAATCTACCGATAAAGATTTAAGATTTTATATGATGAAATGGTTTGAAGAGCAAACTAATAGTATAACAGTTGAAAAATTGAATAATTGGAAAGTTATTCCTGAAGATTATCTTAAAGCGGGACGGGAGAGAGATTATAAATTATTATATCCCGATAAAGTCGGATTATGAATTTAAAGGCTTAAATTAAAGTTTAGTAAATAATTAAATTCTTTATAATAAAAAATTAATTAAAAAAAATATCCGCTTCTGTTATAATATTAAAATTATAAAAAATTATAAATTTATAATATAAAATCCTATTTGAAAACCAATATCAAACGATGCAATATTTTCTTTGCTATATGCAATATCTTTTAACATTCCATTATTTTTCAAATTAAAAGGAAAATCATAATTCGCATAAACTCCAAGCGTCATCATAAATTTGTTTTTGCCTTTGATTAAAAAATCAACCGAAGCCTTAATATAAGGATAGTAAAAATTATTCAAAGTGTCTCTTATATCGCCCAAATCTAATTTATACTTCTTTTCATTATCTATTGAATAAGTCATTGAAATTGGAAATTTAACGCCTCCGCCTATTCCAATAGATAAAAATCCAAAATTAATTCTCGGCAAAAGTCCTATATAAATATTATTCAATCTAAAATTTTCAACTATTCTATTTTCGCTTTCTCCATATCTAAATTCATATCTGTCTTTTCCATATCCAATATCTAAAAATATTGCTGAAGATATAGTATCATAATAAGAAAAGAAAACTCCAGGCTGAACCGAAAAAGAACTTTCAAATTCTCTAAAATCGGAATTAAATATTTTTCCTTTATCTGTAGTTGCGGCGCTTGCTCCAAACTGTCCCATAAAACCGACTACAAAATTTGCAGCGTCTAATTTATAAAAAGAAATTATAAATAAAATCGTAAATATAATAAATTTGTTTCTCATAAATAAACCTCTTTTTTTATCTATTATATTTTTCAAAATTGACGAAATATCCAAGTTGAATTCCTATGTCTAATCCCGTCATATAATTTTTATTTACTATTATATTATCCATAAAATTATTTTTCTGAAATTTTATTGGAAAATCATAATTAACATACAAACCGAATAATGCATAATTAAATATACTAAAATCAAGCGAAGCTTTTAAATACGGAATAATAGAAGTTTGAAAAATATCCTTTATATCTCCTCTGCTTAAATAATATCTATTGGCACTTGAGTTAATTTCTTTTTTATAAACTGCCGAAATTGGAATTTTTATTCCTCCGCCTATTCCCAAAGAGAAAAAAGAAAAATGAAATTTGCCAAATCCTCCTATAAGAAAACTATCAAACTGATAATTTTCGGTTATTCTCTCTCCCAATATAATATGTTTAAAATCATAAGAATCATGATAATATCCGAGTTCCGCTAAAATAGATACGGATAATGTATTAACTAAACTTTGATTTACTCCGATTAAAAAAGAAAATCCCGAATCAAAATCTCTAAAATCTGACGGAATAGATTTATTTGTAGACGCTCCGCTTATTGCAAATTGTCCTAAAAATCCCATAGACAAACTTACCGCCTTAAGATTATGCGAATAAACTGCAATTACTAATAAAATTGTTAAAAATATTTTTTTCATTGTTATAAACCTAATTTTTTTATTTATATATATAAATTTAGCAAATTTTATAAAAAAGTCAATATACTAATAATCGGAATTTGTAAATTTAATTTTTACTATTATTATTAGTATGCGAATTTTTAAATATCGATATAGAATAAATAATTGAAGCGGATATTATAATGCATAAAATTATCGCTCTGTTAATATTAATCTCTTCTTTGTAAACGAATATTGCAAGAATAGTAGCCATAAACGGAACTAAAAATTGCAAAAATCCAAGCATAGAAATTTGAAGTCCTTTAGCGGCTTTTGCAAATAAGTATAGAGGAATTCCCGTAGCAATGCCAGAAAACATTAAAGCTATCCATTTTGAAATCGGTTGAGGATTTTGCGGAAAATAAATTTTAGCGATTATTATCGAAGGAATTATTATTGCAAAAGTCTCCAAAAATAAACTCTCCCAAGCAGAATAAACCATAAATTTTTTAAGTATTCCGTAAATCGAAAAAGTTAAAGCTATACAAAAAGCCATAATCGGAAATTTGCCTAATGTTATTGTCTGATAAATCATTCCTGTAAACATTAAAACTATAGCCAAATATTCCAAAGGTTTTTTCTTTTCTCTAAAAAATACTATTCCTATAAAAATGCTTAATATCGGACATATATAATACGCAAGTCCAGCTTCCAAAACATTTCCCGAATTTACGGTATAAATATATAAAAACCAATTAATGCCAACAAGAATTCCCGCGATTATAGTTTGTAATAACGCTTTTTTGCCTCTGTTTAATTTTGGCTTTTTATAAATTATTATTATCAAAGTAAATATAAAAGTCGTTATAACTCTAATTCCCAAAACGAAAGCGGAATTAAAATTTTGAACCGTTTTCCAATATATAGGCAAAAGTCCCCATAGAATATAAGCTAATAAAGCAAGCGCTATAGATTTATTATTATTCATTATTATCCTTATTTTTTAATTCATTATAATTTTTTGTCATAATATCATGCCAATATTTTAATTTAGTATTTTCATCTCCTTCGATATCTTTAAAATAAAAAGGCTTTAAAAATCTTACTTTAATTTTTCTAAAAGGATTTATTTTAAAACTCCTCGCTTTCATTATATCTTTAGTTCCGTATATAACTACGGGCAAAATTGGAATATCGGGACATTTATCTGCTACTTTTAAAATTCCTCTTTTTGGCATATTTATCTCTCCCGTTTTACTTCTTGTGCCTTCGGGATATAGAACAATGCTCGTTTTATTATTTAATCTCTCTTTAATATCTTCTATCGATTTTACGGCTCCTACAGTTCCTCTTTTAACGAATATATAATTTGCAAGTTTCATTCCCAAACCAACCATTGGAACTTTTCCGTAAGTGTCTTTTGAAACGAAAGCATATAAACCTTTGAATATACAGAAACTGCAGAATATATCAAAAGCGCTTTGATGATTTGGAGTTAGCAAATAAACTTTTTTCAAATCGTAATTTTCTTTATTTTCCAAATCAAATTTTATAAAAGCCATTTTCATTAAACTTCTTCCCCAAAATTTTGCAATCGAATGACTTATTATTATAGATTTTTTTTTGCTAAAAGGACGGACAAAAATATATAAAACAAATACCGCTATAAAATTTAATATGGTAAATATAATATTTATTAAAATATAAAAAATCGTAAAAATCATAGAAAATAGTTTATTATAGAAAATGAAAATTATCAATATTATAGATTATTTTATTTGTGTCGTTTATAATATTTATTAATTTCTTTCATTTTAATTTCATCGTAGAAAGAAATTCTATAAGAATATTTTTTTATTGTTTTATCCAAAGTATCTAAATCGGGTTTTACATATAACGATATTGAAACCAAATCGGATGTCCACCATAAAATATATTCTTCAAAAGGTTTGTTATAATACGAAAAATATTTAATGTCGGTTTTTGAAGTATCTCCGTATTCCATTTTTAATTTTTCTTTTATATCGTCTATCTTCGAGCCTTCTGCGGGATAAGAAAATTTTGGATTATTATAACTGTATCCTATATGATTGCAAATTTCTATTCTATATAGAGCGTCTTTGTAAAAATATAAATAATAAGCCAATTCTTCTTTATCGTTTTTATAGATATTTAATAAAGTATTTTCGTTTAATTCTATTGTTTCAAAATAATCGGCAAACAAAATTAAATTATAATTAGTAATTTTATTTTCGGTTTCTTCAACGCTCATTCCAAATTTTAAAGTTTTATAACCGTTTAATTCAAAAAGTTCGGGAATAAATTGAGCGAATAAAATATTTCCCATTAATAAAATTATTATTACAATTCTCATTTTTTATTTTTATAAAACTTTTTAATTATATTTAAAGCGTCTTTTGGAGTTTCCATAAAATTAAGCAAATCCAAATCTTCTACATCTATATACTGTTCGTTAATCATATCTTTTTTTATCCAATTCAAAAGGTCGTTATAAAATTCTTTTCCGTAAACTATAACGGGAATTCTATGCAATACTTTAGTTTGTATTAAAGTTAAAGTTTCAAACATTTCATCCATAGTTCCAAATCCGCCTGGAAATATTATTAAAGCTTTTGCATATTTAACGAACATAACTTTTCTTGCAAAAAAATATCTGAATTTAATTTCTTCTTTAACATAAGGATTTGTTTTTTGTTCATGCGGAAGTTCTATGCATAATCCGATTGAATTTCCATTCGCATCGTAAGCGCCTCTGTTTCCCGCTTCCATTATTCCAGGTCCACCTCCTGTTATTATATCGTATTTATTTTTAGCGAGTAATTTTGCCGTTTCATAAGCCGCTTTATAATGCGGATGCTCCTCTTTAGTTCTTGCGCTTCCGAAAATCGTAACCGCGTTTTTATAATAAGACATAGTTTCAAAACCTTCGACAAACTCTCCAATTATTCTAAATATACGCCAAGATTCCTGTTGCATATCAGCGTTTTGTAATTCAAAATTTTCTCTTCTCATTTTAAAAAATTCTCCAAATTATGTTTTTCTAATTTATAAAGTATTATGTTAATTTTTCGGAAACGGATAGAATATTTTTAATAATTTTTATTATTATTTAATTTCTGAAAACCGAAAACTATCGACTTGGCGACATTCTCGCTTCCGAAGAGACGCAGAGCAAATGACGAAAAAAAAGACAGTCATTGCGAAGCATCTGCTGAAGCAATACACTATTTATAAAATTCATTTATTAATGATACTAAATTTTCAAAGTTAACTTTCTTAAATCTATATTGCCACGCTATCGCTCGCAATGGCGGGGAGAATAAAAATCGCAATTACAAATAAAAAAATTTTAAAATCTTAAACTTACAAAAAACAATAAAAAATAAACTCACACTTTCAATATAAACAAAAAAATTAAAGAGAATTTATTTTATCTAAAATAGTTTCGTCTATTAAAAAACTTTTTTCTCTATCTTCTATATCGAGTCTTATAGTTCTCAAAATAAATTTTCTAATAAAAGATTTTAAAATATTATAATATAATAATTTTATTTGTCAAAATTAAACTTTACGGTAAATAATATTCAAAGATTTAATTAAAATTCAATCCAAAATTGAGAGGATACAAAAATTTAAAGCTATTATTTACCCCCCCCCTTATGAAGTTATCAAAGAATTTATTTCTGAAATTATCTCGCAATTTTCTAATCGGTATCCACCAAGCCATAGTATTAATTAAATTTTTATAACTATTAATTATACCACTTAAATCTTTTTCCAAATTATCATATTTGATTTTAATAGAATTTATTTCATTATACACATTGTTATTAATATTACTTACTTCAGCATTTTTATTTTTAATAAAAAGCTCTTTATTACATAACATTATATTCATAAATGTATCTACAAATTCTTCTTCATAGTTTTTGGAAAATAATTTTTGACATTCTAAAATATCATTATCTGTTGGCAAATATTCCCAAGGCAAAGTTAATAAATATAGATAATCTAAAATATTGTCTTTTATATTTTCGTCTAAAATTACAGCGCCGATATTAGCAAATCTATTCCAAAAATCTTCGTTAAAACTTAATTTCTTACCATTTAAGCAACTAAATAATATAACATTTGTAATAGAAGATTTATAATTATGATGCAAAGCAATATCATGCAATATTAAAATAGCGTTCTTTTTAAGATATGGCAATACTATTAAAAAATCTAAAAATTCTCCAGGATTTATATGCATCGTATCGAGTAAACATAAATCTATTTCGCCTCCGATTTCCTCCATAAATTTTGCCGCTGTTCCTTCCGTGTATAACTTCCATTTATTTTTAAGATTACTAAATTTTTCGTCTATAATAAATCCTACATCTTTTGAATTATCTATATACCATTTTTTATTATAATCTACGGAATATAATTTAGTGTTATCAAAATCTTTTATAGCATTTAAAATAATAGCCGAACTACCGCCAGCGGAAACTCCAAGTTCAAGTATCTTTTTAGGTTTAGCTTGTCTAATTATTCCATTTAGAAAACATCTTTCTAAATAACTCATTTCACTAATTCCAGATAAAATATTGTTAATTTCATCAACTATTTCATTTTCAAATTTTTCAGGTTTATCTATTGTCATTTTTTTATTCCTTCTTTCTTTTTTTAATTTATTTTTTATAATCTTATAAATAATTTATACTATTTTAGAATTTTAAGCTTTTT
>OIYR01000145.1_pt1 | contig 39768 bp, 41 predicted proteins | sample 1588221 | NCBI WGS metagenome assembly OIYR01 (sample SAMN03283292) | human gut metagenome | biome: human-associated habitat; material: feces | host: Homo sapiens | place: Peru | collected 2012
TGTTTAATGTCTTGCGTGGTTGGTGTTGTTTCAAACGAATTCAGCTCATCAACGCTTTTTAAAGCCTTTTTAAATTCTTGTATATTTTCTTGTGATTTGCTTTCTATTTTTTTCAAAATCTTTTCTAATTCTTTAAATAAATTAGTTTTAAAAGGCTGTGGCAATCTAGTGTTTATGTGAGCTTGTATAAAAAGCAAAGGATTTTCAAATTTATTTATCGCAAGGCTTAAATTTCTATCGTTAAAATCAATCTTTTTGCCCTTTTTGATGAGTTCTTTAATCTTTTCGCAACTTTCATAAGGCAATTTTGCCACTTGTGAAAGTTTAGCAAACACATCATATCTCATTGAGATAAAAAAGGACATTACATCTTTATCATTTAAATCCCCGCCCATAATTCCTAAATTTTTGCCATCGCTTTTATTTATTTTATCTTGCAATTCCGTTAATTCTTTGTGGAGTTCGCTATTCCATAAGGTATATTGTTTTTCATCGAATTTATCTACAATGTCTATTTTTTCGGCTATGATTTCTTTTTTACTTTTAACTTGACTTTTCGCTAAATTCTCGCTAGAATTTGCCTTATCAAGTTCAGCACGAAACGGCGTGTTGGTAAAAGCCTCTACGAGTTGATTTGAGGCTTCCTTGCTTTGATGCAAAATGGTAGTATTTCCACTTTCAATTTTATCTTTAAGCGTTTTTATCCTTTTGTAAGAGTTTGTGGAGATAATCCACTCACCATTTTCATTTTTAGCTATACTTGTGAAAATAGCTTTGTCTTTGCCTATATCTTTAACAAAAAGCACGCCACTTTCATCTTTAAGTATAAAATCAGGCTCTTGCAAAGTAGGTTTTATGTGTTTGATAAACTCGCCTCTATCTCTTGCGTTTATCTTTACCAAAGAGCCGATTTTAAGATGAATTTCATCAACGCCATTTTTTGCTAAAATGTCCTTTATTTGTGGTGAAAATTCGGGCAAAAAGTCATCTTGTGCGTTTGCAAGTTTAAATTCATCTTGCCACGCCTTAACGAGTTTTTCATTGATAAAATGATTTTTGCCTTTTTCATCTTTGATTAAAAGCTGTCCTTTGTTGTTTTGCAAGGTTTGTTTAATGTCTTGCGTGGTTGGTGTTGTTTCAAACGAATTCAGCTCATCAACGCCTTTTAAAGCCTTTTCATCTGCTATTTTCTGCGGTGCAAGTGGCGGTTCGTAATCATCTAAAATTTTGTAATAACTCTCTTTCAAAGCCTTGTAAGAATTCACATTTTTAGCCAGCCTTTCGCTGTCGCCTGTGAAAAAGCGGATTAAAGCCTTGATAAATCGCTCGAAAATGTCCTGTGCCTTTAAAAACGCCCTAAATTCGCCACTTGAAAGCTCGGCGACAAACTCATCGACATTTTGCAAGGCGTAAGCGTCCTTGCCTTGCCTTTTGGCTATGCCCTTGCTCTTTTGATAAAGGCTGATTATCTCATTTATCGCTTCAATCTGCCTTTTTGTGTAAATTTTAGCGGCTTGTTCGGGGTTTTCGTTAAAGTCCTTTAAAGCCTTGCGCGTGGTGGCGTGGATAAGCTCGTGGAGCAAGTCTTGCGCTTGAAAATGCTCTTTGTTTGCTGCGGCTATTGTTATGGTGTTGTCATTCAGTATGAAATGGCTACGCGCCGCGCTCTCATCAAATCTCACTTTCACGCCCAACCTTTGCGCCGCCTTTGTGGCTTTGGCAAAAATCTCGTTAAATTCCTTGTCCTTTAAATTCAGCGCAAAAAACTCGCCCAACTCGTTAAAGTCCTTTTCATCGCTTAAATTCAGCTCTTTTGCGGGCTTTGTGGCTTGCATTTGTAGCTCATCGTCTGCAAAAAGGCTGTTTATGTTTGTTTCCTTTGCTTCTCGCCCTTGCGGCTTTGCCTTGCTCTTTGCAAATTGTATCTCGCCGCTGTCAATTAGTGCATTTTCAACCTTTCGCAAGTCATCAAGCCGCGAAGTTATCTCGCCTTTTATGTTGCGCCCTTGCTTGTCGATTAAGTCCTCGCCTGAATTTATCGCGTGTTTTAAAAAGTCGTAAATGTCTATGTCGCTTATGGCTTTGTTGCTTTCAAAGATATTGCCCGTGTAGAGATTTTCTAAATCCGCCTTGCTTGCCTTTAAAAACTCAAAGAGTTTAGCGGAGGGATTTTCAAGCCTTGCAAATCTTGCAAGCGCGTATCCTAATGCCTTGCTTTTAAAGTTTTCAAACAAAAACGGGTCGATTTTAAGCTGCTCTTTTGCGCTGGCTTGCATTGTGATAATGTCATCTAAAAGTTTGGCGTAATTTGCCGCGCGTGTGCTGCTATCGACATTTTTAGCCGCTACGATGAGCGCATCAGCTAGATAATCATTTAAATTCAGGCTTTTAAGCTGCGTGTCTTTGGCTAGGTTGTGAAACTCGCCAGCATTTGAGACAAACATTCTTAAAACCTTTTCTTTTTCGTCTTGGCTTAAATTTTTAAGCGTGTTTAAACTCTCTAAAATGTCAGTGTTTGAGCTGTTTTTGGCAAGGCGGCTAAAAAGAGCTAAATTTGTATCAAAAACATTTAGCCCATTTCCTTGCACATCAAGGGCTTTGGCGACTTGACTTTCAAGCTCAAACACGCTATCAGCGTTTATGCGACTTGGCAAGGCTTGAATTTGGCTGTCGTATTTGGCAAGGTTAGCTAACGCCTTTTCGCCCAAATTGCTTTCTCTGCCGACATTTGACATAAAAGCAAGGTTTATCAGCTCTTTTTCATCGCCGTCTTTGACAAGGCGCACGATGACTTCATCGTCCTTTAAATCAACGCCGAATTTTTCTTTGGCGGCTTGTTTGTAGCGGGCTAAATTCTCGCCTGTTAAGCCCTTTATCGCTTGGGCGCGGTGATTGCCCGCGATGACTTGTCCGTCTTTTAAAATAATCGGCAAACCCTCAAAACCGCCCATTTGCTCGAAAATCAAATGTGGCTTAAAGTCGCTTTGTATGCTTTCTATGACTTTATCTTGCCGCTCGCTTCGTCCTTGCGTGCCTGTGCGCTCGAAATTTGGCTTAATGTCGTCTTTTTTAGCGATGATAAATTCAGCCTTAAATGGCGCGGTGTTGTCGTTGATGATGATTTTTGTGTCGCTGATTTTGTGCGCTTTTATCGGCGCGCCGATTTCAAGGCTTTGCGCCTCGTTTATGGCTTGTCCTGCGGCTGCTTCTTTTTGGGCTAAAATTTCAGCGTTTTTAGCCTGCATTTCTTTAAGCCTTGCTAGCTCTGCTTCCTTTTGGGCGATTTGCTCTGCCTCTTGTGCGGCTCTTAAACGCTCGGTGTTTTCACGCGCTTGCTCTAAAAGGCTCTTTTGCGGAGCTTGACTTTGTGAGCTTGAATTTGGTATAATTTCATCGCTACTAGGCATACGGCGGCTGAAATTTGGTTCAGAGGCGTTTTTAGGGCGTTGGCTGTGGGATAGTAGCACTTCTTTATTTATTTTGCCTTTACCTTTCCACATATCAAAGAATTGTAACTTGTTTTGTCCGCTTAAAACTTCCTCGATAACAACATAATATCCATTCACTTGCTTGGCGTAAAGTATGCGGTTATTGTCTTGCACTACTCTTAAATCGGGCTTTTGCGTGTATTTTTCATAGTCTGCTATGTCGTCTTTTGTGATGGCGATTTGCCCGCGTGCGTTTTCTACCGCTTCATCGCCGTGCCTAGTTAAAGCGTGTTTGACATTTTTAGCTTCAATCTCACGCGCTAGGGCGTAATTGCCTTTAAAATCAAACTCGCTTTTAAGTTGTTCTAGTTCTGCGCCTTGCACTTTTGAGATTAAAATTTTATCTTGTGGATTTGGGTTTGTTAAATCCCATTTTTCTATATTTTGCTTTATCTCATTGACACTTAAAGGCTCGCTTAAAGTGCTTTTTGTGGGTAAATCGTTGATGATTTTTTCAGCCAGCTCGTCCATTTGCGCTTCGCTTTGTTGCACTTCGTTTGTGATTTGTCGCAAACGCTCGCGTGTTTGTGAGTTTAAAGGCAAGTTGCCCTTATCTAAATCAAAGTTAAGTTTTCGGCGTAAAGCACTTATACTTGGGCTTTCATTAAGGGTTTTTTTAAGATAATAACGCAAGGCAGCGGCTTGAATTTTATCATTGCCGATAAATTTATCCGTGATAAAAGGAATTCTAGGCACAAGGCGAAAAAATCCGTCAAACATTGTGGCTGTGGCGACATATTTAAGCCTTGCGTCTAGGCTTGGGTTAAGTCCTGTGCTGACTTTTGGTTCGCTTGCGGGGTTGCGGGTAAGGTGCGCTAAAACGGCATCGTTTTTGAAATTTTTATGCCACGCGCTCACTAAATCGATATAATCTTTCGCCTTTGCTCCAAACTGCCCTTTTATCTCGCCCGCTCGGCGTAAAAACTCGCCCGAATTTACAATGTCAAGCACCTTTTTGTCGCCACTTTCTACAAGGTAGCGGCTGTGTTTAAGGATATTATCCAAAAGTGCGATTTCAAAGCGTTCGGCTTCTTCTTTTGGCATTGTGGCTGTGATTTTGTTTAAAAAAGGCGTTTGTCCGTCTGGCGTTTCGCGTGTTAAAAAGTCCATTAGTTTATTTAAGGCGTTTTCATAGTCTTGTCTGCCTTTGCGCTTGCCTGCTTTTGTCTTTGCTTGTGTGAGATTTTCGCCCATTTCTTTGATGATTTGTTTCATATTTGCATAATCAAGCATAGCCGTGTCGAAAAGCTCTCTTGCATCTTTTGCGACAACAGGATTTAAATCAAAAATTTGATTAAAGCCCTTTTCTATGTCATCTCTTATAAAGCCTTGAATTTGAGCTTTGAGATATTTTTTCTTGCCACTTTGTTTTGCAAGGTTTGGAAATTCAGCGTTTAAAAACTCTTGCGCGTCTCGCAAGGCTTTGTAACTCACGCCGTTTGGATTATAAAGCGTTTTTTCTAACTGCTCGATTAAAGGTTCAATGATTGCTTTGCCAAAGCTCGCGTGTTCATCAAGCATTTGCGTTTTAAATTTGTCCCAATTTTCGCGTGAAATGGTTGTTTTGTAAATTTTATCATCGCCATAAATACTTTTAAGGACATTATCTATCGCTTCGCCAAAGTCAAATTCAGTGCCTTTTTGATAGCGGTTTAACACTCTTTCTATTTCATTTTCTTTTAAGCCAAAACTTTTTAGCTCGTTGATAAGTTCTTTACTTGTATTATTGAGCATTTTGTGTAAATTTGCACGGCGTTTTGGGCTTTGCATTGCTGTTTCGGCAAGGTAGCCAAGTAAATTTTGCTCGCTGTCGCTTCTCATCGTGCTTAAAAGCTCTTTTTGTAAATCCCTTTGACCGCCCAAATAAACGGCTTGTTGAAACAAATCATAACCCTTTGTTAAAAAGCTATCCTCGCCAAAATGCTTGATAAAAAACGCCCTTGCGCTTGTGTTATTAGGCATTAAATCCGCTTCTATGCCTAGCTCTTTGCTGTTTTTAGTAAGTATTTCTCTTTGCTCATCGCTCATACTTTCACGGATTGCGCGGCGAATTTCAGGCGCGTTGCCATCTACGGCGTTTTGAGCAAACCTACCTATCACGCTGAAATCCATAGCCGTTTCGCCTACTTTTGAAAAAGCGTTTTTTGCGGCTTTTTCAGCAGCGTTTATGACATTGCCAAGTCCTTTTTCTTTAACCTTGCTGTATAATTTTCTAGCACCGATAAAAGCTGTATCAAAGGCAAGAGAAAAAAGGCTATCCTGTGCGGCGTGATACATCATCGTTTCAAAGTCGATTTTTTCGCCCTTGTTTATGGCGTTGTTGATATAATCCACGCTAGCACCCACGCCACCACCGATTGCACTACCTGCAAGCTCCGAGCCTACTACGCCTAACCTTTTTACGCCTTTGCCTACTTTTTGCGCGTCAAGTTTGCGTGCGCCTGTGATTGTGCCGATTGCGCCACCGATGATTGAACCTGCTACTGCGCCGAGATTGTTTTTAAACATTTCGGGCAAGTTGTCAAAAAATCGCTCATTGAGTTTATAAAAATCGTTTTCGCCCGTTTTTTCGTTGAGCTTGTAAAATTCAAATTCGCCTGTGTCGTGGTTTAAAGCCGCGCCGTCAAAGCTTAATTTTTCAGCGATATTGTCGAGCTTTTTAAAATAATCATTAAAGACTTCTTTGCTTTCCTCGCCGTTTTTAAAGTTTTTAGCTATCCATTCTTTGCCGTTGTAAAGTAGGTTGTATTGTTTGTGAAAATTTTTAACATTTTCTGCCTCTTTTGAGGCAAGTTCCATCATCGCGCCGCCTTTTACTTGATAATACTGCTCCTCGATTGTGGTTTTGTCCCCATCATAAAAGGCTTTATTTAAAAGTTTATTTGATAAAATATCTCTATTTTTTAGATATTCTTTATCGCTTTTGCTCAAATCTTTTAAATCTTTTTGCGAAATTTGCGTTTCTTTGTCAAAGGCTTTGTAGCCTTGCTCGATTAAATGTCTTGTAAATTCTAACCTTTTTATGCCTGTTAAATTTGTAGCAAAATCGCCGAATTTGTCGCTTAAATCGCCGTTTGCATAACCTTTTCTATAAAGTCTTGCAAGTTCTTGCCCTGTAAAGTCCTCTAACTTTGGCTTTTCGCCTCTTTGCGCGGCTTGTTCAAAAATAGCTCTTATGTTTGTTTCAACCTTTGCTTGTCCCTCGTTGTCAATGCTCGCACTATCTAAAATCAAACTTTCCAAATAATCAGGTATTTGCCCGAGCGTTTGAATTTGGTGTGATAAATAATTATCCTTTTTTTCAAAAAGTGCTTTTTTTATTTCATCATCTTTTAAATCAAGCTCGCTATCAGCAGCATCATCAAAGGGGCGTGTGTATTTTGCAAGCCTTTGTTCAAGCTCTGCTATGCGTTTAAGCTCGTTTTCGCGCCTTTTTTGTCCCTCGCTGTCATTTGGCAAAATGGGCGCGGCGCGTTGTAGCGCGAAAAGCTCGTTTTCAAGTTCTTGTTTTTCATCTTGTGCGTTTTTAAGCTCTTGTTTTTCTTGGGCTTTGCGTGGATTTAAATTATCAGCGTTTTGCTTGAAAAAATCAAAGATTAAATCATCATTTCCACCGCTTTGCTTGTCAAGCATAGCCCAGCTTGCCTTGTCTAAAAAATCGCCCTTTCGCAAATGCTCTATCATCTGCTTTTTGCTGACACCTTGCTTTAAAAGCTCATCGCTTTCATCGCTGAAATTCACAGCAAATTCCACTTGCTCGGGCGTTAAATCATCGCTTTGCGTGATTTGCCTTTGTTGCTCGTAAAGGCTTTGTTTGTAGGCGTTAAACTCGTCATTGTCAAAGGCTTTAAACGAAGTGTTTGAGCCGTCTTTTGTGCCTTGTGAATTTAAATTTTGCGAAAAATCATCTTGCAAGGGCGTATTTTGCGGGCTTTGATTTAAGGGCGCATTTTGTGGTATTTTTGCGCCGTTTAAGTCAATTTCTTGCGTTAAAAGCTGTTTTTCTCGCTCTTTTTTCTCATCTAACCTTGTGGCAAGCGTGCTTTGTGTGTTGATTTGGCTCATCTTTTAACCTATAAACTTGGTATGTCCGTTATGTTGCTGTCTTTTGGTTTGCTTGCAAAAAGAGCAAGTCCATTCATAAGATGATTTGTGCTTTGTTGCTTGCCTTGCCCTGCCGTTAAACTTGTATCGCCTGTGATTTCCGTATTTAACAACTCATTAAATTTGTCCCCTTGCGGATTTTGTGGCGTTTGTTTTGTCTCGCTTTTAGCTTTTTCAGCCGCTTGCACGGCGTTTTCTATTTTTCTTACAGCACTCATTTTTTGTGCTTGCTCGCTTGCTTCCCACGCCGCTGCGCGTTTATAAGCCGCATCGGCATCGCGGTTTTTCTCTTGCGCGTCAAATTGTCGCGCGTTTTCGTCTAAATGTTCTTTAAACTGCTGCATTTGATTTGCCTGCGCGGTGTCAAATTGTCGTGTTTTTTCGGCAAGCTCACTTCGTTTAAACGCTTCATCTCTTGCGTCTTTATCCATTGTGTAGCGCACCTTTGCATAGTCCATTATCGCGTTGCCTATGCCTTGTAGGTTTTTGTTTAAATTTTCAGCACCTTTCAAGCGAAGTTCTGCCATCGTTGCGGCGGCTTGCTGTGCGTTTTGTGCGGCTGCATTTTTGCTCGCTGATATTTCTTTTAAGCTGTCATAAAAGCCCATTTTTACTCCTTTTAGCGTTCAATCCCGCCGAAAATTACCATTTTTTTGGCGTTTTCTTGTGGATTTTGCGTGTTTTTGTTATAAATACTTCTGCGGTTTGTTTGCGTTTGTGCGCTGTTGTTTTGGGGCGCGGGCGTGTTTTCGTTAAAGAGATTATCGCGCCTGTTTGAGAGAAAATTTTCGCTCCACATTTTATAATCAAACTTTTTGCCCCCGTTGTTTATGCTGTCGATTTGACTTTTTAGCACATTTAAAGAGTTCAGCACCTTTTCAAACTCGCGCTTATCATCCTCGCTGATAGCTCGTCCTTGTTTGTGTAGCGAAATAAGCTCTTGTCTCATATCCTCCGCAAGTTTTTGTTTAACGACAAACATTTTTTCATAGTAGTTGTCGCGCATCGCGCCCAGCCCATAATAATGCTCTACTCGCTTTTCATCTTGGTTGCTTAATCTCCCTTTTTTCTGCGCCCTTGCCAAAGCGATGACAGCTTCGCGGTGCAAAAGCTCAAATTGAGCGTTTTTGTCGTTCATATTAAAGAATTTTCCGCTCGAGTGGTGCGCCCATCTATCAACCGCGCCGCCTAAGCCTAAATTGCCGTTGCTTTTTGCTATGCTCTCATCAAGCAAATAATTAGCCGCTTTAAGTTCTGCAAGGGTGTTAAAGTCCTTTTTTTGATTGATTTTAGCGTTCATATCGATTTTGTAGCTTTGGTCGCCATACTCGCTTATGTCTTTGCCTGTGGCTTCTTTAAAGGCTCTTGCTTCAAGCAAAGTGAGCGGTTTGCCACTTTTTAATTTCTCATCATAATAAGCTATGTTTGTTTGCTTAAAAACAGGCTCATTTTGTGGCGGCTCATTTTGTGGCAAGTCCGTTTTTAGCTCTTGTGCTTGTGGTGCTTGTGTGTTTTCGTTTGTTTCATCGTTGCTGTTTGCGTTTTTGCCTAGTGCGTAAGCTGTGCCACCTACGAGCAAGCCCGCAACTGCCTTTCCTAAAAAGCCCATTTTGTCCCCTTTAAATGCGGTTCATCGGTAAATTTTGCGTTTCTTTTTTCGCGCTTTCGCCCCAGCCTTGCACTGCTTCGCCCACTGCGGCGTTTGTAGCGTCAATGTCTGCTTGCCTTTTGTCATAACGCGCCTTTTCATCGGCGTATTGTGTTTTTGCAAGCTCTAATTGCTCTTTTTGTAAATTCAAAGCCTTGCGATTTTGTATCACGCTGTTGATTGTGCCGTAAAGGCTTGTGCCTGCGTTGATTAAACTTCCTGCGCCAAACATAGCACTCCCTAAACCATCGCCCACGCCTGCTCCTTTGTTTTTAAATGTTTTTGTTGATAAAGTGTCCTGCGTCATATTATCCAAACCATAAGTATCGATTGTCGCATTTTTGCCGACACCTTTACCTAATCCCAAATCTACACTTTCAGCCATTTTTTACCTTAAATTTAATTTTCACGCCAAAACTTTATAAAAAATTCAAGCTCAAAAAAAGGATTAAAAAATTTTTTACGCCTTTTTTTAAATTTGATTTTTTGCCAAACTTGCAAAAAATTTCAAAGGACAAAAATGAGAGAGAGCTTTTTGCAAAATTTAAAGGCGATTGAAAAAGGACTTTTAGAAAGCAAGGTATATCAGCTCGCGCAATCAGGGCTTGACAAAGGCGCATTAGCCCAAGTTTGCACCGAGCTTTTTAAGGTAGCACTCAGCGGGGCGGTTTCTATGCAAGAATTAGAGCTTAAAAGAGATGAGAGTGCTTTAAATTTAGAAAAAATGCGTAGCGACATAGAGCTTTCCATACTCAAAGCCAAAGCCGAGATAAGAAACGCAGAAGCAGAGGCGGTAAAGAGTTTAATACAGGGCGCATCGATGATAAGAAGCGTGAGTGATAACGCCTTTATCAACAAAACAAACGCCGCAGTGGGCTTGATTAACACTATTGGGCAAGCGACAAACACAAACGACAGATTTTACAGCCAAGCAGTAAGCGCAGCGAAAGACTATATCCAAGCCATAGACGGCACGCCGATGACAGCCTTTGATGAGCAGCTTAAAAAGCTCATCGACAAACCAAGCAGCGAATATGGCACGAAAAATATCATTATCCACGCGCCAAAAACGCTTTTATCTTTGGGCGAGTTTTGCGAATTTAAGGGCATTTCAACCTATGGCGATAAAAAATGTCGCTGGACGATAAATGATGAGCTTGTGGCATCAAACACCAAAAATTATCTCTTTGAAGCAAAAGAGCGTGGCGAGTATAAAATCGCCTTTATCGCGCTCAATGATGATGGAGACAGCGAAAAAGACGAAGTGCTTGTCAAAGTTATAAACGGCGAGCTAGGCAAAGAAACGCATTATTTAAAAAGATTTTAAAACACGCTTGCCACTTCATCTAACTTTTGAATTTGAGCTTGCAAGGTGCAAATTAAATCATAATTCCTTGCGATTTTCGCCTTTTCAAGCTCTTTGCTTAAAAAAGCCCTTTTGAAACTCTTGCAAAGCTCATCAAAGTCAAGCCCCTTAACCACTTGCACGCTCTCATCAAAAAACAAGCTTTGGGCTAACTCGTCCTTTGCGCCCTTTTCTTTAAAAGTTAAAAAACTCTCTTTGAAATTCTCAAAATATGCGCTGTGAAGTAACTCGTTAGCGATGATTTTGCATTTTTCATCGCTTAAAATGCTTTTAAAAAGCACTTTTTCAGCATCAAAATTCACGCTTTGCAAGTTTTGGCGTGGGCTTGTTTTAAACTCAAAGCCTGTGATTTTTTCGAGCCTTTCAAGGCAAAAGTTTTTCAAAAAAAAGTTTTTTTGCGCGTGGATACTCTTTAAAAGTGCCTTTAAAAATTTGTCTTTATCCCTTGCGCTCTCTTTGCTTTCAAGCGTTTTTAAGACATAAAATTCAAAGGCGTTAAACTTTTCAAAAAGGGCGTTAAAATCGCCTTGCGTGTCAGCGTTTGCACTTTGCAAAACTTCGCCCAAATCCTTAAAATCCCCCCTTAAAACCCATACTTCGCTTTCAAAAAAGCCGTGTTTAAAGAGTAATTCACAAGTTTTAAGAGTAGCTTTTAAACCCGCTTCGTCCTTGTCAAAACAAAGGGCTAAATTGTCTATTTCAGCCTTTAAAAGCGTGGCTAAATGGATTTGATTAAAAGCCGTTCCACAGCTTGCTACATTTGCCTTGTGTCCTAGCTTTGAAAGTGCAATGCTGTCCATAAAACCCTCAACAATGACAAGTTTTTTAAGTGGTTTTATCTCATCGTCTGCGCCTTTTTTAAAGTAGGCTGGCTTTGCGAAATTTAAGTTATAAAGAAAATTTGATTTGTGAAATAAAAAACTCTCACGGCTATTTATGTATTTGCTTTGTTTGCTGAAATTCTCATAATCGTGTATGCGGCAGCTAAAACCCACGATTTTAAAAATGGTGTTTTTGAGCGCAAAACTTAACCTTTTAGCAAATTGTGAGTAAAGCCCGTTTTGTCCTTGCACTAAAAGCCCTGTGGCAAGGGCTAGTTCCCTGTCCTGCCCGATGAGTTCTAAAAGCTCGTAATTGTTCGGCACAAGCCCTATGTCATAGTAGTTTAAATCGTCCTTGTTTAAACCGCGTTTTGCAAGGTAGTTTAAGAGTTTTTCATTTTTAAGCAAATTTTCCTTAAAATGAGCGTTCAAACGCGCATAAAACTCAAAATAATCCTTTTTGGGCGTGGCTTTTTCACCACTAAATTCAAGCTCAAAATTGTAAATGTCCGCGATTTCTCGCACCGCTTCGTTAAAGTCATAATGCTTAAACTTTTGCACAAAAGCAAAGGCATCTCCGCCCTCGCCGCAACCAAAGCATTTAAAAAAGCCCTTTTGTTCGCTCACGCTAAAAGAGGGCGTTTTTTCGCTGTGAAAAGGACATAAGCCCTTGTAAGAGCCGTGAATTTGCTTTAAGGGCATAAAGTTTTTTATCACTTCAACGATATTAACACGAGCTTTAAGCTCATCTAAATTTTTGATACTCATTTTTTACCTTTCTTTGTTATAATCCTTTTTAAATTTAAAAAAAGGATTTAAATGTCTTACGAAACAGCATTTTTGTTTTTAAATATGCCCGCTCATTTTTACGCTGGCATCATTATAGGCTTGTTGTGTGGGCTTGCGGGCGGATATTATTTGTTTTCAAAATCAATCCGCTTTTACCAAGACCAAATCAAGCATTTAAAGGACGAGTTAGAGCGTTCAAATGCTAAAAATGAGCGCATAAACGACTATTTCGCCCAAGCACTTACGGGCTTATCTCAAAAGAAAGCCGCTCAACAACAAGCCGACAAAAAAACCAACCGCAATGCCGACAATTAAAGCGTCCATTATTTTTTCTCCTTTCTCAAAACCTTTTCCATAGTCTTTAAAGTTTTAAGAGCCTTTTTTGTTTCGCCCTTGTTCGCAAACTTTAAAGCCACGCTTAAATAAACCTTTAAAATCTCACTCATCTTTTCCCCTTTATGTTAATTTTTTTTGAATTTTTTAACACATTTTTTTGATATGTTAAAATTTCGCTTTTTTTCGACACATTACGCCTTTGGCACTCACTCATTTAATTCCCCTTGCACTTCGTTAAATGTTGATTTATAAATAGGCATATCGTTTTTATCAAGCGAGTAAAATTTAAGGCTTTGCGTGTTAAAAAACACCTTTTCTTTGAAATGCTTGCCCGTTTGCTTGTTTTTTTGCACCATTATGAGCCGTGCATTTTCATCGTAAAGGTTTCCAGCCTGCGTTAAATCGTCCTTTTTGGGCGCAACGCGCTCAATGCGGATTATTATGCTTGCTTCGTGTCCGCCCTTTTTACTTCCCATCGGGTTTTCTTTATCACCTTTTGCATTTTGGATAACTAAAATAATCAAAATGTTAAGCGAGTGGCAAAGCCGTGCGAGCGTGCTAAATTTCGCCGTTTCCTCCTCCTCCATATTTCGCCCTTGCGTGTGAGTTAAACGCATTTGGCTGTCGATGAAAAACACTTTCACGCCTTGCCTGTAAAGGCTTCTTATGTTATCGGCTACTTCAAAAATGTGATAGCCGTCATTTAAAATCATCACATTTTCGTAATTTGTCTTTATGTTTTTTTCATCAACGCGCTTTAAATACTGCTCTATTGTGAATTCAAAGCAAAAAAAGGCGACTTTGTTATGCAAGGCGATATACTCAAAGATTTGTGCGCCCAGCATTGTTTTGCCCGCTTCGGGGTCGCCGCCGATTAAAACAAGCTGTCCTAACTCTAAACCGCCATTAAAAGCACTATCCAAAAAATCCACGCCGACTTTGACGGATGGCATTTTTGGCTTGTTCGCGTAAAATTCAGCCCACTGCCTTAAATTCATAAAGTTTTTAGCTTCGACATTCATTTTTTGCTGTAAAAACTCTATATCCACTAACTCGCCGTTTTCACTTGCCTTTTCAAGCGTTTTGATGAGTGCTTTTTGCTGCTCGATTTTATAAGCCTTTATCAAATTTTGGCTTAAATTCAGCACCAAAACATTTGGCAAAGCCCCTAAAAAATTCACATAAAAGGGGCTATTTTTAAGCCCGTCCCTTGCTTCAACATTAAGCGTTTCTATGTTTAAAAGCTCTTTTTGCTTTAAATTTAGCATTAAATTTAAAAGCTCCGCGCCCATTTCGCTAAAACATTTAAGCGGTGTTTTGTCTAAAAAATCGTTGATTTTGTCGGGGTATTCAAGCAAGCTCCGCAAAATCACGCATTCTAATTTCAATTTATCATTCATCTTTTATCCTTTTCACTTTCAAAAGCTAGCTCACGCGCCCATTGTGGTAGCTTTTTTAGCTCTTTTTTGAAATAAAAAGCTGTAAGTAGTTGCTCTTTTTGGTAGTTGGTATAGTCATTTGGTGCGCCCACTAACTCCGTTTTACTCGCCTTAAATTCAGCCCTTGACACAAGCTCATCACGCAAGAAATTCAAAAGCGTGCTTAAATTTAAGGGCGTTCTTTTCAAATAGCCCTTAAAATCAGCACTTATGCGGATAGCAAGCTCACCGCAAAGCTCATCATCAAAGCATTTGACAAGCTCGGTTATTTTGAGCTTTTCAAAGTCCGTGATTTTAAGCCTGTCGTGTGCCTTTAAAAACGCCTTAAATTCCGTTTGTTTCATCGTTTTTCCTTTTTTGTGATGCTTTTAAAATGTCCTTTTTCTTTGGCGCATTCAGCTCAACGCCCAAAAACAAATTTTCCTTTGCAAAACGCGTAAAGCCGATAAAAAGGGCATTCAGCAAAAAGGCATTTTTATACAAGCTCGCTCGCTTTGAAAAGGCTTTGTTCGTGTGCTTGCGAAAGTAAAAACATTTTCGCAGTTTTGGCTCTTTTAGCTCGGCGTTTGCGTTTGTAGTATTTGCGTTTAAGTCTTGCAAATTCATCATTTCCCCCTAAATAAAAATTCAAACAAAGCTCGACAATCACGCTTCGGCTTTGTCTTTCTAAACTTGCGATTAAGTCAAGTTGCCTTAAATAACTCTGTGGCAAGTAAAAACTCGTGCTTTTTACCTTTGCGGTTCGTTTGCGTTTGTAGTGCATTGTCGCCTACCAATCCGCAAGCATTTCATTTTGCGCTTGCCTTTGTTTTTGCCACTCACTCATTTGCCCGCCCCCACTTGCGCGGGGTGCGAAAAGCCCTTGATACGCGCAAGCTATGCTGTGATTTATCATCGCTTTTGCGCCGCTGCTCGCTTCGATGAGCTTTTGAATGTCATTTTTCCAAGTTTGCTTTGTAAAATGCACTCCCGCGCGGGCTAGTTTATGCTCTACCCAGCCGTCCCAATCCTCCTTTGAAAAGCATTTTATCTCGTCCGCTCGCTCGCTGAAAACTTCGTCCGCTTCAAGTAGGCGCATCGCCCTTGCGCTTTGTTTTTTTTCGGCTTTGTTTTGGCGTTTTTGCGTTTTGAGATACTCACTCATTTGCGTTGCTGTGCCTTTTGAGCGTGGATTTTCGCTTTGTGCCTTTGGCGTTGTGCCTTTTTTTATCACACCTGCAAATTTTTCTAAAATGCCCTTGTATTTGGCATTTGCGCTTTGCGTTTCGATAAGTTTGCTTTCGTCATCTTGCGCGGTGTTTTGTGTGTTTTGTTCGCCTTGTGTTCCCACCACGCCGATATTTTGCCTTTGTTCTCTTGCTTGCCTTTGCGCTTTGTTTGCACTTAAAAAGTCCATTTTTTCGCTCTCACAAAGATTTACGCCCGCATTTTTAGCGTTTTGCGTGGCTTTTTGCTCGTTTTCGTTTTCGCTCATCGCCACTAAATCAGCGTTTTGCGCCTTGTTTGAAAACTCATCATTTTCGCAATGCCCCACGCCGTCAGTATCCACGCCGCTTAAACTTCTCTCGTTTGCAAAATTTGGCGAAAATTCGCCCACAAATTGAGAGCCTTGCAAATTTGCTTTTTCTTGCTCGTTTTGACTTGAATTTGCTTGAATTTCGCTTGAATTTAAGGCATTTAAATCAGCCTTGAAATTCTCACTTTGAAGTGTTGCGTTTTTTGCAAAAGTTGAGTTTTGCATTTGAGTGAAGTTTTGTGAATTTTCACCAGCAAAATTTTCCCCCCTCGCGTGCGCATCGTGCGCGCGAAGAGAATTTTCTTTTTGTAAATTAAAATTTACAAATTCATCTCTCTTAATTGTGTGTAAATTTTCCCCATTTTGAGAAAATTCCCCATTTTGAGAAAATTCCCCATTTTGAGAAAAAAATAATAGTGCATTCCTTTGCGCCATCTCTATTATTTTCTACACGCCACACGCCCGATTTTTCAAGCTCATTTCGCCAATTAAAAATCGTCTTTCTATCAACGCCCATTTGATTTGCAAACCACGACCAGCTAATTTTCCAGCTTTCGTGTTTTCGCAAAACACTCGCCGCTAAAAGTCGCGCCCCCACGCTCACGCCCTTTAAAGTGTCGATAATTTCAAGCGCAGCAAAGATATTTTGTTTTAAATTCCCGTGTTTAATCATCTCCGCCCCCTTTCACGCTTTCAATACTTATTTCAAGCTCATTGTATTTTTCGCAAATTTTGCAACGATATTCAAGGTCGTCATTTACATAGCTTTCGTGTATATAATTTTTTTTGATAAGTAATTTATCAAAATTAACCTCATTTAAAGCACCACAATGGGCGCAAATTACTGAAAAGATAAACTTCATCGCCACCCCTTTCACATAAATTTATAGCGTTTTACAACCTTGCTTTTAAAAAGCATAGTTTGCTTTACACCCACAAGTTTAAGGTTTAAATCCACCTTGCATTTTTTAAAGCAAATCGGGCAGGTGCAAAAAAGAGCCGTTTCCAACTCGCCTTTTTCGTCTATCTCATCGGCGATAAGTTTGTTTTCGATATACTCTCTCACGCTGCCGTCAAATTCGTCCGCATTACCCACGCAAAAAAGATTTTTGCAGTAGCCACACTCAAAATAAGCCCCGCTTGTGTCCATTTTTAAGTCGATTTTTGTTAAGTCGCATTTATCAACCAGCCTTACCATTTCACGCCCCTTTCAGCGCGTAAGTTTTACTTACACACTCGCTTAACTCTTTCAAGTCTCGCGCTAAAATTTCCACACTCAAAACGCGCTCATTTGAGACAAACGATTTATCCTTAAAATCCGCGCTCATCAAGTGCAGCCCTACACGCCCACCTTGCAAGCCCTTTTTTACAAAGCACACATTTTCAAAATGCGCCTTAAAGCCGCTTTTCAAGGCTTCAAACCTTTGAGCGTGTCCTAAACCCACGCCCCTTGTGCGAATTCTTGCGAATTCGTAGCCTAAACTTTTCATTTTCTCTCCTTTTTTTGTAGCTTGCGACTTTCGCCGCGCCCTTTTTTGTTTCAAACCCTACTCAATTACCCTAGCGCGTTACGCGCCCCGACCGCCCCGTGTTTTTACGCTAAATTCTCAAACAAATTTGGCTCATCTACCCCCAAATCAAGCTCATTTACAAAGCTAGCCCGCATTTGCACGCTTCTTGGCAAATACTTGGCGTAGTATTTAAAAGTTGTTGAAAGCGTGGCGTGTCCTAACATTTTAAGCCCTACCCACGCAGGCTCTTCCCCACGCGAAAGCATAATGCTCGCAAAGCTGTGCCTTGTATTGTAGAGCCTTTGCACTCTTGCGCCCACGCGCTCACAAAGCTCGTAAAAGTCCTTGTGTAATTTGTCGCTTTTTATGTTAAAGACGAATTCTCCGTCCCTTTTCATCGCTAAAAGCTCGCATTTCACGGGCGCAAGCATATCAATCACACGCGCCTTGTTTGTTTTTGGCGTGCTTTCAACCTTACCGCTTGAATGTTTTGTCCGCAAAATGCAAATTTCGTTTTTAGCAAAATCAATGTCGCTAAATTTCAAGCCCAAAATTTCGCCCGTCCTTGCGCCTGTGAAAAAAGCGATGATTAAATAGCTTTTTAGCTCGCCGCTTTTATCAGCATTTGCGCTTCATCAAGGTTAAAAGGCTCGATTTGCTCTTTTGGCGCAAAATCGCTCATCTTTGGCACAAAATAAGGATTTTTGTCAATTAAACCGCTTGCAAGGGCAAATTTCAAGCACTGCCCCAGCGTTTTGAGCCTGCCTAAAATGCTCTCTTTACCTAAATCTTTCTCTCGCAAAAACTGAGTAAAGCCCACACAATGCTCGCGCGAAAAATGCCTAATATCAAAAAGCGCATTTTGCTCGCAAAACTCCAAAATAGATTTTTTGTCGCTTTTGAAATTTTGCTGCGTGCGAACTTTCAAAAAACTTTTTTCAGCTTGTAGCTTGTCTAAAATATGGGCGATAAAAAATCGCTCATCGCCCTTTTTAGCTAGTTTTGAAAGCGCAAAATCGCTCTTACTCATCTGCGCCTTGTCAAATGCCTTGTTGGCAAACTCGTCCCATTTTTGCAAAGCCTGCGCTTTGTCCTTAAAAAACAAAGCAAAGTGCTTTTTAGCAAAGTCTCGCGCCGTTTTGCCGTCCTTTAAGCCTGTCGCCACGCGTTTGCGCGTGCCGTTTTCTTGGCAGTCCAAATAAAGCCTGCCGCCTCTTGTGAAAATTCGTTTATTCATCTTTTTGTCCTTTGTTTTGGTGTTTTTCATCGTCTAAAATAAAATTTAAAATACTCATCTTGTTGTAATAAGACTTTATCAACTTGCCGAGCGTTTCCATAATTTCTACTTTTTTATCCACGCTTTGGCGCCTGTCTCTTAAAATGCTCGCTAAAAGTTTGATAGTGTATTTTAAGTCTTTTTCTACTCTTTTTTGCATTTGCCGAATTTCTTTTTCACTTTTCATTTTTGCCCCCACAAATGCCGTTTAAAAGGCTTTTTAAATTTTTGTAAAGATTTAAAAAGCTAAATTCAACTTCCGCGCCGTGAATTTTCCCCCAGCCTTTGATGACTATAAACTGAAAAATGTTTTTGTTTGGGTTAAACCAAAATTTAAAATTTATCCCAAAAAAGCACTTACTCATCATCAAATAGCGAAAATATCGTCCTTTCACATAAAAATACAACGCCAAAAAAAAGGCTAAAAAAGCGTTTTTGATTTTCATCTCACACCCCTTTTCCAAACTTTTGCCACAAAAGCCCAGCCACAGCCACGCCCCACAATGCCCCCAAAGCAAAAAACACAAAACCGCTTAACATTTTTCGCCCTTTTTTTTCAAGCCATTGCTTACCATTTCGTCAAGCGTATATTCAGGTTTCACACCCTTTTTTATACATTTCAGCAGATAAATACAAGCTTTTAATATTAGCTTGTCGTGCAAATCAAAATTTTTATCGTGCCGCTTGTTAAAATGACTTTTTGCCATAAAGGCATAAAATTCCCCATCTTTTGTTTTATAGAGCCATAATATAGGCTTTACTTGCACCCATTTTTTAAGCATTTCTTTCATCATTTCCCCCTTTTTGCGCTAAATCGCTTTTTACGCACTCTTTTAAGAAAAAATCAAAAGGCGCATTTAAGGCACTCATTTTGTCCTTGCAAGCCTTTGACACTTCCCACGCCGCTTCTATCATCTCACGCGAATTAGGCTCACCTGCATTTTTTAGTTCGCCTATTAAAACTTTATTGTTAAAATCCCGTATTTGCAAACCGCTAATTATCATCGCTCACACCTTTTAATCTCTCTTTAAGCTCATTTGCAAGCTCTATGAATTTCTCGCTAATGAAAATTTGTTTTTTGCCTTCACACATTGCCACTTCTGGCTCATCAGTGGTCGCCCCCGACACGATGATAAAAGGCAAGTTGAGTTTTAACAAAGTTGCGATAGTTTCCGTGTTTCTTTGAAACTCGTCCTCGTTAAACCGCATTAAAAACTTCTTTTTATTTATCCGCGTGATGATTAAATCGACAATGCGGAGTTTTTTAAAGAGTTTGCGATGACCGACAAAGTCCAAAACCGCCCATCTCAAAAGCCGCTTTTTATCGGCATAAAATGCCTTTGTATGCCTGTAATTTATGTGCTGTTGCTCTTTCGCCCACAAAATGTCAAGCAGTGCATTTTTTGCGATTTTTCGCCTTTTTTTAGAGGCTTTTTTCTTTTTTAGCAACGCCACTTTTTCTTTTAAAGAGGTGTTTTCCTTTTTAAGTTTTACTCTTTCGCCCATAGCTTCGTTAAAAGCAAGGCTTAAATTTCTTTGCCCTTGCCATACCTTCGCATCGACTTCTTGCTTTGTCTTTGAAAGCTCGTCTTTTAAGCGCGAAATTTCGCTTTCAAGTTCGGCGATAAGCTCATCATTTTTCGCTTGGATTATCGTCTCGCCCTCGCTATTTACAAAAGCATTTAAAGCCTCTTTGTCAAACTGCTCGGCGTTTTTATCCTTATCATTTTCGCCCGCATTGTTTGCTTTTTGTTTTTTTCGCTCTAAAAATGCTTTTCGCTCCGCGCAAAAATCCGCACCTTGCTTCTCTGCTATCTTTTTATTATTTTCAAGCTCGTTGTTTTTTCGCTTGCCTTTGCGCAAATTAAAAAAAGCATTTCTCAAAGCTTCAACACGCTTAAAATCACCACACATATAAGCTTGTAAAGACATATCTAGCAATAATTTTTCATCTTTGATGAGTTCATTATCTTGCGCCGTGTCTAGCAATTTTTCGCCTTTTTCATCGACAAATTCAACGATTTGCCCTGCGATAGTGCCTGTTTTACCGCTTTTTTCATCAAGCCGAACAGCCACAAAATCGCCGATTTTCACATCCTTAATGTCTTTTTCGCGGCAGTTGCTGGCGTCAATCGGCACTAGAATTTGCCCGTTTTTGTCCTCTTTGTAAAGCTCACATTCCCACGAATGCGGCTCAATGTTGTCAAAGCCTTGCGGTAACACTTGCTGAATTTTTACTTTCATCTTTTATCCTTTTTTTAGGGCTTTTGCCCGTTTTGTTAGCTCGCCACACGGCAAGCACCGCTTGCATTTAGCTGCGTGAGTGGCTTGCCTTTGGATACTTTGCCTTAACAAAGCCTTGCCGTTGGTGCATTCCCGTTTAACTGCGACTTACAAGGGCTTACCTTACAAAAGCCTCCGCAGCACAAGACAATCCGCTGAGCCACGCTCCACGCCATCAAGGCGCGAGTTTCGCCACCACGCAGCCGTAAAAGCTTCCCTCTCAATCCTGTGCCACGAAAATCGTGTCCCCGCAAAATCTCACCCCGCTCACTCTTTAAGAGTTGCGCGTAATGCAACACGCTAACGAAAGGCGAAACGCACAGCCCAGCTTTTACATAATAAAAATTTTAACAGCCGCTGATTATGCCTTGCGTTTCACACTTACCGACACGCCACGCCCATTTCCCGCACAAGCAAAAAACAGCACGAAAAGCATATCCGCGCAGGACAAAATCCCGCACGACTACTTCACAAGGCTAGCTTACCCGACATAATCAGCACCACACAAGCGCGAAACCGCTCTAACACGCTTTAAAGTAGAGCGCAAACGCTTTGCGGAGCGTTAAAACAATGAAAAAATAGGATTTTTGAAAGAAAAGGCACAAAAAAGGCACAAAAAAAATCTTTTCGTGGGTCTTTCGCCCCCCGCCTTGTCGGCGAAAAATCCCACGAGCTAGAAAGAAAATGAGTTTTTTAGCAGAAAGAAAAAATACTACGCTCAGTATGACAAGAAATGCGGTTTTGTCCGTGAAAAAGGGTAAAGGCTAGGCAGTCGTTTTGAAACTCGTCATCATCTTGCCATTTGTCATTTGGGTAAAGAAACTGGTCTCTATCGTTAAGCCACGAAGCTTCAATGGCGTGGCGAACGGCGAAATAAATGCTTGTTGCGATGAGATTGCTTGCATTTATCCACAACCCTCTTGGATTTACAACCTGTTCTTTTTTATTGACAATATAAACTATGTTGTTGTGTTGAAAATCGTTGCCATTTATGCCATCAAACCAGCCTATATTTTCGCCATTATCGTTTTTATATAAATTTATCCATTTGTTAATCACTTGATTTTTATCAAAAAGATAAAATCCTTTTTGTCTCATAAATTCTCCATCACTTTCAAAAATATCAACTTGAATTTCTTTTAAATTTGATTTTATTTTTGTGTCCCAAATCAAAAAGCCGATAGGAAATTGTCCTTTGACATTATCAAATGTATTTGCAGGACACACAAAGCCTTTTAAAAATTTAGCTTGAAAAGTCTCTCTAAATTTAGAAAAATTTGTTGAATTTATGTATTTGAGTTTTGAAAAACTTGCCAAAATACAATTTGGAATTTCTTTGTAAATTCTTATGAAAAATTGAGCAAAAAGTTCATTACTTGCCTTGCCTAAATTTTCGCTGTATTTTTTATAAATTTTGTTACCCAAAGCCACGCCGTCTTTGTGTTTGCCTGTTCCCATTTGTGTTTTACTATCTCCTGCCTCCGCATAAGGCGGATTGATAAAAATTATCAGCTTTTCGCGCTTTTTCTCGTCATTTAAAATGGCTTGTAAAGTTGGCGGACATTTAGAGAAATCATCATTTAAAAAGTCAAATTGAAAAATGTACCTTTCAAAAAGCGGAAAATGCTTTTCGTTTTTTACTCTTTGTAGCATTATTTTAACATCGGCTTCATCAAGGGTTGAAGCGTGTATATTTGCTTTTGCGCTTTCATCAAAAAATTCAAGCAAATTGCCCGTGCCAGCGGCACAATCCCAAATGATATATCTTTTTTCAAAGCCTTTACCAAGTGCCTTTTCTAAATACTCTTTTGCCTTTAAAGTCCAAATTCTAGGTGTATAAAATGCGCCTTGATACTCTTTTTTATCCTTTGGGGCGAGCAAATGTCGCTGTTTGAGTATGTTTTGTTGATATTGTTTTAATGGTGGGCGTTGATAGTCGTCCCAAAAGAGTTTATGGGCTTTGCCATTGTCGTTAAAATAAAAAGTAACATTTCTTTTGCCACTTTCATCAACTTTTAAAATATAATGGTCTTTTTTCAAAATCAAACGCAAACCAGCTTTTTCTAGCGTTTCGTTTGAATTTTCATCAGCAAATAAATCCGCTAAATAAAATTCGTTATGACTTGGGGCAAAAATATCTTTTTCAAGCGGTTTTTCAAAATCAGCGTTGATTGTAGGTTTTACAAATTTTATCCATTCAAAATAAGGTTCTTTAAAAAAGTTATTTGTAGTAATGCCTATTTTAAGGGCATTTCCGTGCCTTACTCGTAATTTTTTAATAAATCTTTGCAAAAGTGTGTTGAATTCATCATTTTCATCAAAAAAATCAAAAATTAGACTTTGTTTTTCTAATGCTTTTTTAAGCATTTTGTGAAGTTGCTTGAATTCCTTGCTTTCGTGGTCGCTTGGTGGGACATTAAAGTTAAAATCATTTTGATTAAAAACACTAGCGATTTCGTTAAAAGGCACGAAAGCGATTTGCTTAACATTAAAAGCGCCGATAAATTCAGGTGGCAAATGCTTTTCGTGCGTTTTTTCTTTGCCTATGGTTAAGATGAGTTGGATAAGGCTTTTGATATTATCACTTTTGCCACGCTTTGCCTCCGCTCAAAACAATGCTTGTTTTTTGCTGATAAATAAATTTGGCTTTTACACCACGCAAAAGTCTATATTGCCTATGTATTCGGTAGTGTCAAATTCATCGTGTGTAAAAAAATCCTTTTTTACCTTTGCGATAAGTTCGGCTTCACGCCATTTTTCATCATAAGCCATTTTTAACCTTTCAAATTTTATACCTTAAATTCGTCTTTAAAACTCAAATAAAACTGCCTTGCGGTGCGGGCTGAGTGGCTGGCGCGAAAGCGGGCAAATTCCTTTGCCTTGTCGTGCAAAAGCTCTTTTTTGCCGCGAAAATCCTTAAAATAAAAATCAACGATTTTCAAATAATGCTCCAAATTTTCAGCATAAAAACTTATCCAAAGCCCAAACCTGTCGCTTAAACTCAGCTTTTCTTCTTTGACATCGCCAAGGTGAAGTTCGCCATTTTCAAAATTTGCGCCATCATTGTCCCTGTCAAATTCGGCTAATAAATGTCTGCGGTTTGAAGTGGCGTAAAGAACGATATTTGCGGGCGTTTTTTCTATGCTGCCCTCCAAAAGTGGCTTTAAAAATTTATACGCCTCATCGCCCTTTTCAAAGCTCAAATCATCGCAAAAAATGATGAATTTAAAGGGAAGTTCGCGAAGCTCATCGATGATTTCGCTTAGGGCGTTTAAATCGGCTTTGTCAATTTGCACCAGCCTTAAATTCTGCTCTTTAAATTCGTTAAAAGTAGCTTTGATAAGGCTTGATTTGCCCGTGCCACGCGCCCCCCACAAAAGCGCGTGATGAAAGCCCTTGCCCTCTAAAAAGCCCTTTGTGTTTGCAAGCAAGGCTTCTTTTTGACTCTCAATGCCAAGCAAATCGCTCAAACTCACCTCATCAAGCTCAACAACAGGCTTTAACTCATCTTTTTTTGCCCTATAAATCGCCGCATAAGTGCTATGCCACTCCATTTTGCCCCCCTTTTTCGCAAGCTGATGATTGAGCACAAATCATACCGCTTTTATCTTAACAAAAGCAAAATTTTGGGGTAAAATTTAGACTTTGAAAAACTTTGTGGCTGCAAATTTAAGCAAATGATTTGAGTATAAAGTAAGCATGTTTTATAAAATTTTATTAAAAATCAAAGTGAAAGATTTTTTACGCAAAGGTTGAATTTGTAGAGTTTTAAGGCGGTTTTTTTCAAAATCAAAGTGAGCGAAAAATTTTGACAAATTCAAAAGATTTATTTTACAAATTTTGACATTTCTTTTGACATTGTTTTGACAAAAGCGTTAAAAAGTGTCAAATGCTTTTTGATTAGTGTGCGTTGTGGTGGGCTTTTAAGGCTGGTGCGTGGTGCAGCGAAATTCACGCCGCCTTGCACCCGCACGCGTGAAAAAGGGTGCGTTTAAAAGAATTTACACACGCCTTTAAATGTGTTTAAATAGCGTTTAAATCAGTTTAAAGCCTTTACAAAGCCCACTACTACACTTAAAAGCTCATAATCTTTCCCCGCAAGTGCGATAGGCTCGTAGGCTTTGTTGTCGCTTAAAAGTTTGAGTTCGGGTTGCTTTTGCAAGCGTTTGACAAAAAGCTCATCATCAAGCCTACACAGCACGATTTGCCCCTCTTTAAACTGGGTGCTTGCTTGCACCAAAAGCCTAGCGTTTGGGGGAAGGGTTGGCATCATCGAGTCGCCTTCAAGGCGTAAAAGTGCTAAATGCTCGGTGTTTGTGAGCTTAAAATAGCTCTTTAAAAAGGCTTTTTCAAAGTGCAGATAAAAGCTTATACACTCATCGTTTAAACGCCCAGCCCCAGCACTTGCAAAGACTTCATCATAAACGGGGATAGCGATAGAAAGGGGGTTTGGGGGATTAACGACACTTTCGCCTTGACTTACGACACTTTGTTTATCAACTAACGACACTTTATCATCAATAAAATACGACATAGGCACATTAAAAATTGATGATAGTTTTTGCAAATACTCATAGCGTGGCGTTTGCGTGCCGTATTCGTAGCTTTGAAATGTGCTATAAGCTACACCTGTGCGCTCCGCAAACTCTTTTTGCGATAAATTGTTGTCTTTTCTTAGTGTCAAAATCTTGGTATTTAGCATTTTGCGCCCCTTTTATAAAAAATTACATAATTTTTTGAGTATATCTCTTGACAATACATAAAAAATAAAGTATAATTCTAAAATAATTTTAAAAATTATAGCGAAATTTGCTATAAAAAGTCAAAGGGAGCGAAAATGACGAAAAATCAATCATTAGCCGAGTTTTTTGCGAGTAAGGGAATGAAACTTCGCACTTGGGCTAGGGTGAATGGGCTGAGTGAGAGTGATATGTGGCTTTTATATCAAGTGAGTTATGGCTTTACGCAAGGTTTGCGCGGACGGGCAAAGGAGATAAAGGAGCTTTTGGAGAAAGAAGGCTTTAAAGAGCCTTTGGCTAAGAGTGTAAGGAGCTTTTCAAAATGCGCTGTTAGGGGTGTGGGGCATAGGCATAAAAATTTAAACGCAAATTTAACTTTCTATGCCTTGCCACGCTCGCCTTGCTTGCGTTCTTTTTACTCATAATGACAGCGATTTAACAAGGCTTATAAAAAGCCTTGTAGCGATGATAAATAAATTTTTAGCGAAAATTTAAATCCGTCAAATCAAACTTATGACATATCCGCTTTCATCTTTTTGAATTTTAAAGTTGTATTTGCCGTCCAAATAAATCACAAGGCGGTAGTAGCCCTTGTGCGAGCCAAGGTCGAGCCTTTTGAAAGCCGTGCCCATTTTAAGGCGTTGGGTTTTGGTTTTAAAACTTGTTTGCCTTTTGAAATCCAAAATGATTTTGCTAGGATTTCCCACAGCGAAATTGCCGATGATTTCGTCCTTTGTGATGAGTTTGAGCTTGCTTTTGTAGCTTGCAAAGCTGATGAAGTCTTCTAACTTGCCGTTGTCGTTTGGAATTTCGACATTAAGGCTTGAATTTATCTCGCCCGTGAGATTAAACTGCTCAGGCGTTGTTACAGAAACATCAAGTATAGCCGTAGTTTGCGGGGATTTGGTTTTGATGAACGAGTAGGTGCGATGCCAATCAATGCTTTGATTTATGTCCAAAGTCATCGTTTTTTCGCTGCCATCAAGGGTTACATAAGTAACGCTAATGCTTTTAAGCAGCCTTGCGTCCGAGTTAAACACCACATCTTTTTTCTCAAAATCATCTAAAATCGCGTTTTCATCGATGGATTGCGGAGGCGCAAAAGGGTTGTCGTTGCCCCACGCAAACAGCGCAAATAGCATTAAAATCAACTTACTTTTCATCAGGGTATAGTCCTTTTAACTCAAAATACTCTTTTTGCTTCCTTGCGTTTTGCTCTTTAAGCCACTCTATCCTTGAATTCAACTCTTTTTTTGTCGCCTTTAAAGAAAGCAAGGTTTCCAAAGACGACTTGCCAAAGAGCATATTGCCAAAATACCAAGCCGCCACAACCGTTAAAAGCACATAGGCGCTCATTTTGAGCGTATCGGCGTAAAACTGCCTTTTTTTCGCTCGCTCATCATAGTCCTTTAAAAGCTCTATTGTGCTTTCTTTTGTGGCTTCTTCATTCAAATTCAGCCCTTTTTATAGCTTCTCTCCCAAAAATTCATCACTTTCAAGCTCGATTTCAAGCAGTCTGTTATACTTTGCCGTCCTGTCAGCCCTTGCGGGTGCGCCTGTTTTAATCTGCCCTGTGTTAAGAGCGACAGCAAAATCCGCTATAAAGCTGTCCTCACTCTCGCCAGAGCGGTGGCTCATAATGCACTTGTAATTATGACGCATTGCAAGGCGCACGGTGCGCATAGTTTGCGTAACTGTGCCGATTTGATTAGGCTTGATTAAAACCGCATTTGCCATTTTTTTGACAATGCCCTCACGCAAAATGTCCTCGTTTGTAACGAACAAATCGTCCCCCACAAGCTGAATTTTCTTGCCAAGCCTTTGAGTTAAGTTTATCCAGCCCTCAAAGTCATCTTCTGCCAAGCCGTCCTCTATGCTGAAAATAGGATATTTCGCGCAAAGTTCCTCGTAGCGTTTTATCATCTCATCGCTAGTAAGGCTTTTGCCCTCGATTTCGTATTTGCCGTTTTTGTAAAATTCACTGCTTGCCACATCAAGGGCGATTTTAACGCCCTTTTCATAGCCAGCCTTTTTGATACACCTCATCAAAAGCTCGATAGGCTCGGTGTTGTTTGCTAAATTTGGAGCAAAACCGCCCTCATCGCCAAGTGCTGTGGAGTGTCCTTGTGCGCCAAGCTCTTTTTTAAGCAAGGCGTAAATCTCGCACACCGCGCGCAAGGCTTCCTTAAAGCTCGTAAAGCCAAAGGGCATTATCATAAACTCTTGAAAATCAACATTGTTGTTCGCGTGCGCCCCGCCGTTTATAATATTGCACATAGGCACGGGCAAAACGCTGGCGTTTGCACCGCCCAAATAGCGATACAAAGGGATATTAAGCGCATTTGCCGCTGCTCTTGCTGCTGCCATACTCACGCCCAAAACAGCGTTTGCGCCTAAATTTGAGTAGTTTTTTGTGCCGTCAAGCTCAAACAAAGCCATATCAAGCTGGGTTTGGTTAAAGCCGTCAAGCCCTATGACATTTTCGGCGATGATTTCATTGACATTGCTCATCGCCTTTAAAACGCCCTTGCCTCCAAAGCGTTCGTCCTTATCGCGCAACTCCAAAGCCTCTTTGCTGCCCGTGCTAGCACCGCTTGGCACTATGGCTTCGCCCGTGCTGCCATCGCTTAAACACACTTGCGCCTTTATAGTGGGGTTTCCACGACTATCAAGCACTTCATAAGCCCTTAAATCCTCAATCACAAGCATTTTCAATCCTCTTCTTCATCATTTGTCGCGGCAATCACGCCCTCAATGCCGATAGAACCTTGTATGGCTTTGACTATTTCTTCGCATATTTTTGGATTTTCTTTTAAGAAAATCTTTGAATTCTCGCGCCCTTGTCCGATTTTTTTGTCCTTGTAAGAAAACCAAGCTCCGCTTTTGTCGATTATGTCGAGTTTCACACCATAATCAATAACTTCGCCTTCCTTGCTGATACCCTCGCCAAACATCACATCAAATTCAGCCTGCTTAAAGGGCGGTGCAACTTTGTTTTTCGCCACTTTGACTTTCACGCGGTTGCCGATAGGCTCTTCATTTTGCTTTAAGGTAGCAATGCGGCGCACATCAAGGCGCACAGATGAGTAGAATTTAAGCGCGTTGCCGCCTGTTGTCGTCTCTGGCGTGCCATAGCCCATAGCGCCGATTTTCATACGAATTTGGTTGATGAAAATCACCGTGCAGTTCATTTTATGCACTATGCCCGTGAGCTTTCGCAGGGCTTGACTCATAAGGCGCGCTTGAAGTCCCACGTGCTGGTCGCCCATATCGCCCTCTATCTCAGCCTTTGGCGTGAGTGCTGCCACGCTATCAACGACTACTAAATCTATCGCGCCACTTCGTGCTATCGTTTCTACGATTTCAAGGGCTTGCTCGCCAAAATCAGGCTGAGAAATGTAAAGATTTTCAGTATCCACGCCTAAATTTCCTGCGTATTTGACATCTAGCGCGTGTTCTGCGTCTATAAAAGCGCACACACCGCCAGCCTTTTGACACTCTGCGATGATGTGTAGCGTCAAGGTTGTCTTGCCCGAAGCCTCAGGTCCGTAAATCTCTATAATCCGCCCCTTTGGCACTCCGCCTATGCCAAGAGCTAAATCAAGCCCCACAGAACCCGTGCTGATGGCATCTATATGCTCCACTTCCTTATCGCCAAGCCGCAAAATCGTGCCTTTGCCAAAGGTTTTATCAAGGCTTTTAAGCGCCGCATCAAGGGATTTCTTTTTGTTTTCGTCCATATCAAGTCCTTAAAGAATAATGCTTGAATTTTACAAAATTTAGGTTTATGAATGGCTTGAAAATTGAAAAAAATTTATAAAAACTTGATTTCAAAAAGCAAACGCCTTTTAAGCAGACTTTAAAGCATCAAATTCTACACGCTTTGTATTTTTTCGCAAAAATGCCTTGCTTCATCATCATCAAGGGCAAGTTTGACAAGCCTAATTTCGACAAGTTCATAGGTAAAAATCGCAAATTTTTCCATATCAACCCCAGCTTTTTCGCAACGCTCAAAAAAACGCCTTATCGTGTCAAAGGCATTTTGTATGCACGCTAAATTTGTGTGCTTAAACACCGATAAATCATAATTTGTCTTAGCAAACTCACTCAAAACCCGCCCAAATTCGCTTTGTGATGGTGCTACAAACCTCAACTCATCGCCGTGAGCATAGAAAATAAGCCTTTTGTATCTGTTTGCCCATCTGCCAAGTGGCTTTAAATTTGCCATATAAAAGCACACAAACCAAAGTGTCATCAGCCTTTGCACCCCATCAAGTAGCACATAAATACCAGCTTCACGGCTATCAAGCTGATATGCGGTGATGATAGCCCCGATATAAAGATTTGTTGTGTGCATAAAGGCTCGTTTTATATCACGCAAAAAGGCATTTATGTGCTTACTTTGCCATTCATAAAGCCTATGATAGCGTGGAATTTCAAACTGATGAAAGATTAAACTCCCTATACTATGAGGCGAAATTCTATTTTCGCCATTTGTTTTTCTTTGTAGTAAATTCACTCTGCTTTGCGCGCTCAAATCACCAAAAGCCCCTTGTAAAGGCGTTTTTGTCCCCACAAAGCCACTTGTCCCCAAGCCTTTTTTCCTACTATAAAAGATAGCCGCGTCCTTTAAAGACCAAGCTTGAAAGCCTATAAAAAGCACCTTTTGCCTTAAATTGAGAGCAAATTTTCCCCCTTTTTGCTTGTCGGCAAATTTGTCCTTGCACCACGCCTTTACAAGCTCTAAATGCGCCTTTATGCGTTCTTTGCCGCCCATATCATCAAAATTCATAATCAAATCCATAGTCTTATCGCCCAAAGCCTGCAAAAGCAGCACTATCACTATAAGCCTGTGCCGTCCGTCTAAAATTTTGATACATTTCTTTTGAAACACAAAGGTAAAAACACCTACAAAATAAGGCTTTTTATCATTTACCCTCTCACTTAAATCCTTTAAAAAGCCTCTTATCTCATCATCACTCCACGCATAATCCCCTTGAAACCTTGACACAGCAAAGTTGATTTGATAAGGCTTGCCATAAAGTGCCTTATTTGCCAGCTCATCAATGCTCATTATGCCATTAGCTATAAGCGTGAGATAATGCCAAAATTTGCCATCTTTATCGCTAGCTTCATAAATTTTAGCCATCATCTTGCCCATTTTGGTAAATTTTCGCTCAAAGGCGAGCCTAAAAACATTATCCTGTTGAGCTTTTTTAAACTTTTTACATTCCAGCTGTCTAAATTTTGCCTAAAATTCACAGCGTCCATAAACATTTTATCCATAAATTTAACCCGCGAAGTATCCCATTTGTCAAGGGCTTGGTTAAATTCACTCGCCCCGCAAAACATTTGCTCCATAAACTCAGCCTTACTTACATTCCACGAATTTAAGGGTTGATTAAAACTTTTTGCCCCACAAAACATACCCTCCATATCCAGCACGCTACTTGTGTCCCAGCTTTGCAAGGGTTGGTTAAAACGCGTAGCATTCCAAAACATAAAGCTCATATTGCAAACCTTGCTCGTGTTCCATTTGTCGATATTGTGATTGAAATTTAAAGCATTTTCAAACATAAACATCATATCCACCACCTTGCTCGTGTCCCAAAACTCTATCCCGCTAAAATCCACCCGCTTTGTGTCCTTAAAAAGCGCGCTCATATCTGTGATACGCGAAGTGTCAATCTCGCTTAAATTCACACTCAAATCATCAACAAGACTTTTTAACTCATATTTTGTTTGCGGATAGTGTCTAGGCATTTTAGTCGCTTTTATATTTTGAGTGTTCATAAAGTCAATTTTTTATCTTTATTGCCACCTTTGGTATGCTTTTTTATAAAAAATGACAAAGGAAATATAACCAACATAGCAAGCAAAGTTAAAGCATAAAACCAGCAAGATTTATTTATACACAATATCACAATATGAACTATACTCAATGCAAAAGCCACCATAGCACTAAACCACCCCAAAGCTATATTTATCTTGCTTGGCGAGTAACGATAAGCCCGTAAAGCCCCTTTGCAAAAGAAAGTTGAATATAAATTTTTATTCATTTCCTCGCTTTGCGTGTCTGTGTTACTATCCTTTCCGTTATAGTGTTCATAATTGTTTAAATTGCAGAACAATTTTTTAGCAGTATTGCTGATTTTAATCTCGTTATGGTTTAAAATATGCCATTCGTGTGCTTCTTGCACAAATTTTGAGCCTTTTGCCATAGCTATCCACAGCAAAGACAAAGCGATGATAACAAAACAAAGCCCAAAAGAAGCGATATGATATGCGTTAAAATTAACCGCAGTGCAAGATAAACTTTGTATCTCCAAAGATTTTTCTATAAATTTAAGCTGTAAAGCCCCATAACCCGTCCAAACCAGCACCATAAACGCACCCAAAAACACAGAGCGTTGCCAAAGATTTTTTATCTCATCAGCATAGGCTTCATAGAGAATTTTATATTTTTCTTCACTTGTCATTTTTTTATCCTTTTCATTAGCATTCAATTTTGAATTTTTATCTTTATTTTGCCTTGTTTTTGACATAAATCAACCTTACATACAATCCACAAGGCTTAAATTCAAGCCTTGTGAAAACTCAAAGTTTTATCGCTAGCCAAGCCACTCGTGGTGCTTATGTGGGCTTTTAGAGCAAGAAAATGTAGCACTACCAACATTACTTGACTGATAACCACAAAATTTGCAAGTATATTTTGGAAGCTTTTCAGTAGCGTTCATCCATTCGTGCGTTTTGTGCGGACTGTAAGAGCAAGAAAATGAAGCACTACCAGCATTACTTGACTGATAACCACAAAATTTGCAAGTGTAAGTTGCCATTTTTTATCCTTTATGAAATAAAATTCGCCGTAGCGAATCGCTTTGTAAGTGCTTTCGCACACCTTTTGCCGAACCTTTCTTTTGTCTTTACTTTTTTGCTCACCCCCTTACATAAAATTTGTATCAATACCATTTTGGCGGATTGTTTTGCAGTGGCGAACCTTCAAACATTTCAATATTTACAGAATCAACATTCCAGCTATCCAAATTTTGATTGAAATTTATAGCCCCCTTAAACATTTCGTTCATATCCTCTACATTTGAGACATTCCAAGAATTGATATTTTGATTGAAGTTTTTCGCACAATAAAACATTTCCTTCATTTCCTTCACACTTTGAGTATCCCATTTATCCAAAGGCTGATTGAAATTATTTGCCCCTTTAAACATTTCGCTCATATTCTTTACCTTTGAGACATTCCAAGAATTTAAGGGCTGATTAAAGTTCAAAGCCCCACAAAACATTTCGCTCATATATTCAACATTGCTGACATCCCAAGAATTGATATTTTGATTAAAATCAGTAGCACGACTAAACATACTCCCCATATTTTTAACCCTTGAAGTGTCCCAGCTACTTATGTCTGCGTTAAATCCCTTTGCACCCCGAAACATTTCAGCCATATTTTCAACCCTTGAAGTGTCCCAAGACTCTATCCCACTAAAATCAACCCGCTCTGTGTCCCAAAAAAGCTCTCTCATATCAGCGACAAAACAAGTTTCTATATCTCCCAAATTTATACTCAAATCATCAACAAGACTTTGTAACTCATCTTTTGTTTGCGGATAGTGTCTAGGCATTTTATCCCCTTTAAACTGCGAAAATTTCAAGGCTTCAAATCAAGCAAAATTCAAACAATCCCAAAACCAGCGCAAATTCCGCCAAAATTCGCGCCATTTTTTAAAATATAGCTTAAATTTTTCTTAATCCTAAAACCATTGCTGATATTATAATGCCCCCCCCCCATTAAAATAAGCTTAAACTTATCAGAAATTTTGAAAAAAATTCAAAATTTTTCCGCTATTTTCGAGCCTTACTTGTCATTGTGAGCCGTTAAAAAACGGCGTGGCAAGTCATAAAAGTTAAATTTGCATTTGATTTTGTATTATTTTTGGCTTTTTTGTTTGTTTTTACGCATTTTTACGCGGCTTTGGTAAATTTTTGTTATAATCTCACTTTACATTCGTGCAAATGGTAGTTTTGACTTGCTATGCTGATTTCATCGGCTTGCAAGGATAAAAAGGCAAATGAAAAGGACAAAGTGAGATGATAAAAAAGCACATAAATTTAGCGCATTCCCCTGATGCTGATGATTTGTTTATGTATATGGCTGTGAAGTTCGGCTGGGTGGGGAATGAGTTTGATTTTGAAAGCTGTGCGCTTGATATACAAACGCTTAACGAAAAGGCACTAGCAAATGAATTCGCTGTGAGCGCGATTTCCTTTGCGCTCTATCCTTTAATCGCCGATGAATACGCACTTTTACGCACGGCGGTGAGCTTTGGCGAGGGTTATGGTCCAAAGCTCGTGCGCCTAAAAAACAAGCCTTTGAAGCGAAATTTCAAAGTCGCACTCAGCGGGGCGCACACTAGCAACGCCTTGCTCTTTCGCATAGCCTATCCACAGGCGCGCGTGGTGTATAAAAACTTTTTAGACATTGAAAACGCCGTGCTTTGCGGCGAGGTCGATGCGGGCGTGCTGATACACGAAAGCATTTTGGAATTTGATGAAAAACTTTGCGTGGAGGCTGAACTTTGGGACATTTGGCGCGAGTTAGCAAAAGATGATTTGCCCCTGCCACTTGGCGGTATGGCACTACGCCGCTCTATACCCATAACCACAGCGATAAAAGTCGAGCAAATCCTTACAAAAGCCGTTCAAATCGCTGATAGCAACAAAGCTATTTTAAGCAAAATGCTTATGGAGCGTGGTTTAATCCGTGTCGATGAAGCCAAACTTGACAAGTATTTGAGCCTGTATGCGAACAAAAATTCCGTATCGATGAGTGAAATTCAGCTAAAAGCGGTAGATAGGCTCTTTGAGCTAGGCTACACTCATAAATTCTACGACAAACTCATCAAGGCAAATGATTATCTAATCCCCAGCGAGTATGAAAATTTGCGTTTTTCTTAAAAAATCCTTGTTGAGTGTAGCGACTAAACAGCTTACAAGGCGTAGCAAAAACTCTCAAACATTTGTCATTTTGAGCTTTCGATAAAAAGTAAAATCTGTATTGTCATATTGAGCCGTAGGCGAAATATCCAAAGAATTTAAGACACACTTTTAAAATTATAGATACTTCGCTACGCTCAGTATGACAACAAAAAAGTCAGTATGACAATGCAAAACAACTCAATACAATAGAAAAATCATCAGTATAGCAATAAGTAAAAACTACTCCACAAAAATACCTTTGTATCCTGTTTTTTCCACTGCTTCAAGCAGTTTTTCTTTGCTGGTGTTATCCGCACATTCGATTTTAGCGATTTTATCTTTTAGTGTAGCCTTAACAAAACTCACGCCATCAACCTTTAAAAGCTCTTTGCGAACCAAACTCGTGCAAAGCACGCAGTGCATACCCTCGACAAAGATTTTATATTCAGCAGCTTGCAAACTTACGCAACACGCTAATAAAAACACAAATTTACGCATAAAATACCCCCAAAATTTCAGGGTAAAAAAGGACAAAAACAAGCAAAAGCGCACAAGAAATTTGAAAAATTGCTGCTTTTACCTTGCTTTGACACAAATTTTTCTTACACCTTTGAAAATTCCACAAATACGCTCCAAAAAAGCCCAAAGCTACGACACTCAAAGGCAGCCTATAAGCACTTAAAAACTCAACACCCAAAAAGCCAAAAGAAAAACCAAAGAGCAAAAACAAAAGCGCAGGCAGGCAACACAGGGTTGCCACCACGCCAAAAATGTATGCTAAAGCCAAAAAAATCTTTTCTTTTGCTACAAAGTTTTGAATTTTCATCTTTCTATCGATTCGTAGCTGTATGAAAACTCATTTGGTTCGTAATAATTAAGCACATTGCCATCAACCTCGCCGTAAGCGTAGCCAAAGTTATTTAAAGGGCTTTGTTCTGGCTGTGGAGACAAGATAAAGTCCCTTGCCGTGTTAAAGCCAAACCAGCACATTTCCCAGCTACCAAAAAGATAGCTTTTAAGCTCTTTGATTTTAGCATCTTCATTGCTTAAATTTTCGGCTAATTTTACCTTTGCCACATCGCCAGGGTCGCAAGGTATCCAGCCATAATCCTTGATGAAAAACTCAGCACGGCAATGTTGCGCTTTAGTAATGTTTGCGACCTTATTTTTCGCACTTCCCATTGCGTTTGAAAAGCGAGATTGTCCAAGCCTTATGCCAAAGACCTCTCTTGCAGGTATGCCGACACTTCGGCAAAATGCCACAAAGACCGAGCTAATGTCCGTGCATTTGCCAAAAAGTTTTTTGGACTCTAAAATCGCTTTTGCATCGCCCACACCGCAGCCTATAATGCTTTCATCTCTTTGCATATTGTTTGCGACCCACTCAAAAAGGGCTTTTGCCTTGCTTAAATCATCTTTTGCCCCTGCCTTTTTGATGATTTCTTGTGCCATTTGTTTGACTATGCCGCCTGTTTGAATGTGCGTTGTGGCTTTAAGATACTCTTTTGTATCTTTTAAAGTGGCGACCTTTTTGGGCTTTGATGAAAAGTTGGTGTTTCTCTCAATAGTAACAATGTCAAAAGAAAGGTCTAGGTAGGGTGTTTTGACCTTGTCAAATTCAGCATAAAGCGTGGGAATTTTGGTGTTTGAGATATAAGCTTTGGTGTAATTGCCTACAAAATTTATATCACTTGTAAGGTATTGATACTCTCTAAAAAGCGGCAAGGGTATCCAAAGCCTTGTCATCTTACCTTTTTCTAGGATTTTGTGTTTGAGAGTAACGCTAAATTCACGCTTTTTTGAATTTTGCGCTACACTATTTTGCTGTGCCGATAAAGGCAAACAACAAGCCACAGCAGTAAGTCCAGCGAGCTTAAAAAGCTCTCTTCTTGAAACTGAATTTGACATTTTTATCCTTTTTTGTGAAATTTAAGCATTATAGCGCATTTTGATAAATGTTTGTTAATGAGCTTAAATCTCACTCAAAGGCTCTTGCAACAGCTCTTCTAAAATGATAGTAGCATAGCAGCCTTTTTGCAAGAAAAACTCCACGCAAAAATGCGCCTTTTCCTCATCGTAGCGACATTGAGCCTTTTGCAAAAAGCTCCACAAAAAGCGGCGCGAGCCTGTAAGATGCTCCCCAAAGGGCAAAAATTCGCCATAAATTTCATTTTCAAGGCGCAAAGCAAAGCCATTTTGACAGGCAAAAGCCTTTTTTCCAAGTATCAGCCCCAAAGGCGCAAGGTCTTTTTGCAAAAAGCGTTCGCACTCAGCCTCCAAATCCTCGCACACAAAGCATTTGCCGTAAGGATAATGCCCCAAAACCTCGCCCTTTAAGAGCTTGAAAAAATGCCTTTGCGCTTTAAGCGCCTTTATCTCAGCCTTATCAAGCGCGTAAATTTGCGCAAGTTCTTTTTCGCTAAAATCCTTTGCAAAACGCGACAACTCCACTCTTTTAGCAAGATAGCGGTTAAAAAGCTCACTTTGAAAGGCTGAAAGCAAAAAATCACGCATTTTAGGGTTTTTGAGCCTTTTGCCTTGCAAGATTTCAAGCCCTTGCGCGAAATTGTCCCCAAATTTCCCAAAGCGTTGGTAGCCAAAATAATTTGCAAAGCCTTGAATTTTAAGTGTTTCAAAGGCATTTTCAAGCTTTTGCGCTTCGATTTTACCTACCTTTTTAAAACGCACGAAAAAGGAATTTCCTTTCAAATGCCCTATTTTCAGCTTGTTGTTGTGATAAAAGCTGTCTAAAATTTTCAGCTTTTCGTGCGAAAAATTGCCAAAGGCTTGTTCAAATTTGCGCGGCACGCTCACATACTGAAAGGTTTGTCCTTGCTTGTCTTTAAGCCCCGCAAAGCCAAAATCCCGCATTTTCGCCCCGCTTGCCGTGCTTAAAAGGCGCAAGGCTTCGTTTGTGGTTAAGTCTTTTTTCGCTAGGTGCAGTATCAAATGCTCGCCAGACCCGCTAAATTCATACAAAGGCACTTCGCGCACGACAAAATCATCGGCGTTTTTGCTAAAATGGGCGTTTATGGGGGAGTGGGTGAGCGTTTTTAAAATCATTTAAAATCCTTTTTTGTCATTTTGTATCCAAAATTCTTGCGCTTTGCGTTTCATTTTACAAGCCCTTTAAACAGCGTAAAAAGGCGTTTTTAAGCTCAAAAATGCCAGCCTTTGCCTTTAAATTCATACTTTCCTTTCGCAGCTTTGCCAAAGATAGTGAGTTTTACTCCAAATTTTTGCGCCATTTTGCTGATAAATTGAGCATTTTTGGGCGAAAAAGCAAACAAAATTTCATATTCCTCGCCACTTTGAAGCTCATCATCGCTTAATTTACGCAAAAAATTCACGCCCAAGCCGTTGATTTTAAGCATTTTAGCTAAATCCTGCCCCAAGCCATCTGAAATATCCATAGCGCAATGCACTTTTGGGGCGATTTTATAGAAAAAATCCCCACGCAATTTTGGGGAGATAAAGCGGTGATTTTTAGCGAGCTTGTCCCCATTTTGCAGGCTTTGAAGTCCTTTTAAGCTCTTGCTTAAAACGCCTGTGAAAGCGAGCAAATCGCCTTTTTGCAAGCCTTTGCGAAAGACGGGCTTTTTTCGCACACGGCTGATGAGCGTTATGCTAATGCTGATTTTATCGCTACTTATGGTGTCTCCGCCGATGATAGTTATGTTAAATTCACGCGCCGTTTGCAAAAAGCCCTTTTGAAGTGCCTTGATTTGCGCCTTTGTAATGTCATTTGGCAAGGCAAGCCCCAAAAGAGCGTATTTTGGCACGGCGTTCATCACTATGGCGTCTGAGATATTGACGAGCAGGGCTTTTCGCGCTATTTGCTCGTAAGTGAGCCACTCCCGCTTAAAATGCACGCCCTCAAAGAACAAATCCTTGCTGTAACACCACTTGCCAAGCACAGCCCCGTCATCGCCGTTTATGCCCTGCAAAAAGGCTTTGATGATGAAATTTTCTTTATCCATAAACGACATTTTAGCCTAAAATGCTAAATTTTTAAGCACTAAATGCAAGTTTTGCGGTGAAATTTTGTTTTGTTGTTTTGGATACTTCGCTGCGCTCAGTATGACAAAATTTACAGAGTTGTTGAAATGAAAATTTGCAAATTTTTAAAAAAATTTTATTAGAGGTGTAAAAACGACATTATGTGTCGCATGGCTGTGTTAGAATGATTTTGTTTAAACGAAAATTTGCGCTTTAAAAGCGTGAAAAAGTAGCTAAAAGCGTTGCGAAAGTGTGCTAACAAAGCTAAAAGTGGGATTAGGTGGCTAGAAAAGTTTGCTAAAAGCTATAAAAAGTGATGAGACAGATAAAAGCTTGTCAAAAGCCTTTAAAATAGCTAAAAGCAACTTAAAAAGCTCACTGAAAGCCATATTTAGCTAGCTTAAAAGGTGTGAGATTTACTAAAATCGCGCCTTAAAGCCGAGCAAAAAGCGCTTATAGAGCTTAACGCAAAAGCGGGATTAGCTAATTTAAAAGCGTTTAAAGGCACTTTAAATAGCCTTTTAAAGCCAAATTTTCGTTTAAAACAAAATTTTACACAAGGAGTAAAGATGAAAACAAAAAAGCAGATTGCAAGTGAGCAAGCGCGAGAAAGGGAGCTTGATGAGCTTCGTGTGGTTTTACACATAGACAATTCGTTGATTGACTATGTGAAAACGCAAAGATTTAAGCATTTAGAATGCAAGGGCGAGGCGATAAATTTGCGTGGAGCAAAGCACGAAGTGAGCGTGCTTATCGTTTTAGACTATGACAAAAATAGCGCCAAAGAGCATAATGTAAAGCTAAACGAGTGCTATCACCGCCCGCCGATGCTGTGCGGAACTCAAAACTTCTGGCAGCTGATGCAAGACAAGTGGTTGTGGATGCGGATGTTTGGCAGACCCAAAACGACAGATAAGGAGTAAAAATGCAAGTTATGCTGAGATTTTTCGTGTGTTTAAAGTGCAAAAAAGAAAGCGGAGTGCTTTTTCACACCTTTCAGTGGGTTGATGAAAAAGGTTTCAAACCGCCACAATGCGGTGAAAATGCGGAGTATAAAGATGGCTTTATATACTGCAAAAATTGCGGTGTGCGTATGAAAGAAAAGCTGTCTGCCTTTTCTGTGGCAAAAAAAATCATCAACTCTGTGGCAAATAAAATCGAAAGCTTTATCAAAAGCCTTTTCAAATGACGAACAAAGCGTCCGCAAAGACACTAAACTAAATTTATGCTAAAAGGAGAGAAATGAAAAAGCAAATTTAAAGGCACAAAGCAAATAAGGCTTTGAATTTAGCCTTATGTTTTGTAAGAGAATTAAAACCGAGTTTTTGAGCGTTTGAAAGCAAATTCAAACACTCATTTAACCCCTAAATTTAAGCCATAAATTTAGGGAATTATCTTTGTTAAACTTTGACAAAGAGAACAAAATTTGCGAAAAGCAAAGAAAGGACAAAAAATGGCAAA
>OIYR01000147.1_pt1 | contig 39682 bp, 66 predicted proteins | sample 1588221 | NCBI WGS metagenome assembly OIYR01 (sample SAMN03283292) | human gut metagenome | biome: human-associated habitat; material: feces | host: Homo sapiens | place: Peru | collected 2012
CGGCAGGTCTTAACTCCGTGCAGAGCCTTGACGCAAACTGCACCTCGTCCTCCTGCTCATCAATGTGATTCACTGCGATCTGGAATCCTGCAGAAGAAGCCGCTATCTGTATCTGCTCGATGAGCGGTGAAAAGAACAGGTTACTGCTGCCGTTAACGATGAGCAGTATGGTCTTTTCTGCACTCCTGCGCATACGGCGTGCATTGCCGTTAGGCGTGTAGTTATACTGACGGATAACCTCGTTTATGCGTTCTTTGGTCTGTTCGCTTATCTCATTACTGCCGTTAAGCGCCCGTGAAACCGTGCTCACGCCGCAGCCGGCAAGTCTTGCAATATCCTTTATAGTCAATGGCTCACCTGTTGTCTGAATCAAATTACCGAAAACGTTTCCGGCAGTTTGATTGTAGCATAAATCCTACTGTTTTTCAAGAGATTCTGAAAATTTTCCGTTTTCTGTTATCAATGGGTAGTAATCTAATACATCGAAAGGATTTTTGCAAAAGTGAAGACCACAATCGCACGGTATCGCTTTCTCCTCTGTTGCTATAGCGTTTTCCTCATATTGTTTGCCCTTGCAGATTAGCCCGGGCTCAAATGCTTTAAAACCTTTCATCTATTCTCTCCTTTGACATTCAAATAAAAATGGTGTATACTTTAAATGATGTGGGCTCCTTCGGGAGCTTTTTCTTTACTCTTCATCCTTATCAAGTAAATCTTTTACAAATTTCTTGAAAGAATCAGGGAGTTCTATTTTCTCCATAGTTTTTAAAATAGAATCTTCTTGGGAAAGCTTCGCGTTCTCAAAAGCCGTTTCCAATAATTCATCTTGTACCTCTTCCGGCATATGGTTGTTTCCCATAACTTCTCTGAACCCTCTAAGCAGGTATTCAAGTTCTGTAAGTATGTGTGGAAGCTTGCCATCAATACATACTTGCTCACGACCAGTTTTCGTGTTTAATTCACATTTAATCATCTTAATTCTCCTTTCAGTTCTTCTACCATATCCGCCCATGCTTCGTTATTCGGGCAGTATGTTTTCTGCATTTTCTTTGGTGTGTCCATGCCCTTGTCGGCATAGGCTTTAATCATCTTGACGAACGCTTTTGCTCCGTCCTCCGGGGTTTTGTAGGTGTAATATCTCTTGCCGTCGCCCATGCCCCCGAAGTTGTTGCTTTCGGTGAACAACCGGGAAGTGTAATGCCCTGTTTCCAGTCTTGCAATGGCGATTGCGGTTGTCTCGTCAATGCCCAACTTCATGCACTCCGCTTCAATCAGCTTGTCCATTTTATGCGTATACTCTGATTCAAACGGTATGTATTCTACGGTCATTCCCCCGCCCTGGAGCTGCCGTGTCTGCAAATCGTCCGCACATGCAAAGCTGTATGCTCCGAGCATGGCAGCCGATACCGTGAGACAGATTAAGGGCTTCTTTGCCCTGTTGAGCACTCCAAGCAGTCCGCCGCCTGTTTTCCTATACTTCTTCATTGCAATGCTCCTCATATTCTTCTTTTTCTATTAGGCACATGAATACAACTTCGTCATACTCGACACATTTTCTGTAGTAGTCGCTTTCCTCTTCTCCGTAATATTCAACGGTTTCATTGGGGAACATTTCATCAAATGTCGATTTCAAAAGCTGAATGTAAAGCTGTACGCCTAGATAGCCAACCCCGCAAAGTCCGTCAACTTTTCCGTAAAGATAGTCATAGTCGTTTGCCAATCTGACTAGTTCATCCTTTAACATCTTGTCTCACATCCTTTCTTTAATTTCTCTACTACATCGGGGATGAAATAAAGTTTTGCAATCCTTTCAAGCCCCGACAGGAACTTGTCCACCGAGTGTGGGTCTTTGTAGCCCATGTACTCCGCAAGCTGCATTCTTGTGATGAACTGCGGAGCACCCTTGACGGATTCGCCGTCCTCGCTTAGCGACGCTTTTACATGCTGCGACATGCGCCGAATCATTTCCTGCTTGTCCATACTAATCCACCGTTTTGAACTCAACCGGGACCCACATTTTCGGGTTGAAATTCAATGTGTATTTGTACTTTTCAACATCCCCAGCGGTAATATCTTCGACAACATATGTCACATTGTTACTAAGACCAATAAAGTGTTTCTTGTACTCTCCATTTTCATCTTCAACTATGACTTCGAGCTGATTGTCTTCCATATCTGCTGTTATTGACATTTTGCCTGTCATTTGAAAAAGTACATCTCCTTGAATGCAGTTAATGACTGTGATTTGACGCACATCATTGAAATTATCTGCCTCAAGAGACAAATTGTAGGATACTCTGTTTGATTCTCGGCACCCGCAAAGAGCAAACACGAGTATCAATGAAAGCGTAATAATTATTATTTTTTTCAATTTTTCTTCCTCTCTTTCCATATCCCCTGCATGGGCGGCTCGGTATTTGCAACTGTAGGAGGCGTTCCAAAGTGAAAGATGTAAGATTTTATATACGGGGAGAAAATGATGAAAAACCCCGGGTGAGCCGCCTATGCAAGGGATATTCAGTTGTTAATTACTCTTTCCTTTCCTTAATCAGCGTGTTGACTGTTACTCCTAAAACGTCAGCGACCTTTTGCAGGCTGGTGAGGCTCGGAGTGTAGTCGTTTTTCCACTTGTACGAGCCGTTTTCGGCAATTCCTGCTCTGCGTTCTACTTCTTTTACTGTAAGCCCACGCTTCTTTGCGTAATACTTGATATTTTCGAAAATCATTGTCTCTCCTTTCTTATAGAATGTGGTATAATGCAATCGAGGCGGCAAGCAGAGTAGCTTGTCAGTTATGCCCGAGAAAGGGGGCTGATTTCCCTGTGTGGACAGCTTTTTATTTCTCGTGTGCCTTTGTGACAACATCGGTTATACCGATACTTGCCACCCGACTGCATTAAGGCTGGAAAGCCTAAGCAAACCGAACTGCTAAAGTCGAAGCGTACCCCTTTAGATTGGTGCTTACACGCCAACATTTTGCAACTCACCGCTGGGAATAGCGCAGAAATCCCATCGTTCGCTTGGAAGCGCAGAAACTGATTCACGATGAAATTGTTTGTAAGTTGTGCAAGGTACGAAAGGTAAACAATTCGGAAGAAGAACGGTACAGTGTAAGATGTGCCGTTTTTCTTTTGCATTAAAACTATAAATACTTATAGTTTTTTATTGACTTTTCTATAAAAAAGACTTATTATATAGACACCACATCTCATAAGTTTTTATAGAAAAAGCCATTTTTTATAAGTTTCTATAACTTATACTTCGATATTACTATAAGTATCTATAATTGTCAATGCTTTTTCTATAATTTTCTATATTTTTTTATAGGGGGGAATAGAATGACAGCTTTTGACAGAGTAAAGAACCTTTGTAATGAGAATGGAATCAAAATAAGTGAATTGGAAAGAATTTTAGGTATAGGAAAGAACGCATCGTATAAATGGAAAAAGTATAGCCCTGCAAGCGACACTCTGTTCAAGCTATCCGAATACTTCGGCGTATCAACCGATTACATTCTTACAGGAGAAGAGAATGGTATCTTCAAAGATGAATATTATTTCGATGAAGAAGCAAATACCATTGCACAAGAAATTGCAAACAGACCGGGAATGAAAACATTGTTAGAAGCCTCAAGAAAACTTCCTGACACAGACTTACAATATGTGAATGATTTAGTCAGGAGGTTAGGCAATAAAAAATAGGAGGGAGCTATGGAAGAAAGAGTTAATATTATCTATCACCCTTTGCCGCTATCAATAAGGGGGTTCGTAACCCAAACATTCGACGATAACGGAGAACCATTTTACACCATCTGCTTGAATACCGCATTTAATGCAGAAGTGCAATATAGAACTTTTAGGCATGAAATAGCACATATCGCACATAATGACTTTGACAGTGATATGCCAATCGGAGAGATTGAAGCTATTAGACATGCTACTATTTAGGAAATACAGGAGGTACAAAATGAAAGTATTAAAAGGTATCGCACAAATCGTTATATGCTTTGTAGTTTTAAGCTTTGCACAACCTTTGATTTATCGTGTGGCAACATTTATAGGTGATTTCTTCACATCAGGAATGTTTGTTGTGGTAAGCTTTGGAGTTGGATTGTTAGTGCTATATGGATTTTTCTCTTTGTTTTGCTATGCTATTTCTTATGGAATCGGAACAAAAACAAGTGCTATAATAACATCTCTTTTGTGCATAGCTCAAACTATATATTTTAATGCACAATTAACTATACACAACGATTTTTCTGCAGCCATTGTTGCATCATGGATAGCTATTGTATTATCCGTTGTCGGTCAAGCGTCTTTTCTTTTCCTTGGTGTAAAAATGAAAGAAGAGCAGGAATAGAATTGTGGAATACATAAGAAAAACATTTACCTATGAGGGTAAACGATACACTGTCAGAGGAAAAACAGAAAAAGAAGCCATTATGAAGCTGGCAAATAAACAAAGGGATTTGCAAGAGGGAAAGGTTGTTGTTTCGGGTGATATGACCGTAAGAGACTGGACGGAGAAGTGCATTGCTACCTACAAAACAGGACAGAACGAAGAAACACGCAAGCGGTATGAGTATCGAATGAATCATTGCATATTGGAGCACATCGGCAGCCGAACCCTAAAGAGCATAAAGCCGATAGATGTTCAGACAGTATTGTCTTATCAAAACGGAAATTCACAATATCAAATAAATCAAGTGTACCAGGGCTTGCGGTTCATATTCCGAACGGCGAAGGAAAATAAGCTGATTTTAGACGATCCAACGGAAGCCCTTTACAAAATGCGCTCTGGCACAAAGGAAGAACGCCGTTCGCTCACGCCGGAAGAAGAGGAAATCTTTTTGTCTGTATGTGATAATGAAAGATTTCTTGCGTTTCAGCTCATGTATTATTTAGGTCTGCGCTCTTCGGAAGCACGGGAAGCGATGGGAAAAGACATCACTACACTAAAAGACGGTGATGAAGAATATAATGTTTTCCATGTCAGAGGCACGAAAACGGTCAATGCCGAGCGGAACATTCCGATACCCGACGAACTATATCAAAAGATTAAAAACACTCCCAAATCGTCGTATATCGCCCCAAACGAAGCAGGAAAGAAGCACAACGATAAGAGTTTTCAACGCGCGTTCAATTTTCTGCGCCGGGAAATGAACATTGCTATGGGCTGTGAGGTGTATCGGAACAAACTCATGCCGCCGTACCCTCTTGCTGATGATATTGTACCGTATTGTCTGCGGCACACCTATTGTACAAACCTATGCAGAAAAAAAGTTGACATCAGAATCGCTCAATACCTCATGGGGCATTCAGACATTCGATTAACCGCAAACATTTACACCCATGTCGATAATTCCGATGTAATTGAAGCGGCACAGCTAATCGCAAAAAGTGTCACACCGAGTGTCACACCTAATACCACTATTTAGCACCATTTAGCCTTATTTTTTTACACTTTTTTACAAAAATCAAGGCAATAAAAAACGCTGAAACCTTTGAAATTTCAGCGTTTTCAATGTGGTGCGCCATAAGGGACTCGAACCCCCAACCTTCGCATTCGTAGAGGGAAGCAAAACGGCTATTTTCCAACGGTTATAGCCGTTTGTGTCACACTAAGTGTCACATCATTGCTATCTGTCAAGAAAATATTTTGATACTTTGTACTTTTTCCCGTCAATATCATTGATGAAGTTGTTCGCTATGCTGTAATAGAATTCTGCGTCCTCTGACATGCCGACCATCGCCGCTGTGTCGTGGTAATCGTTATACGCCATATTCATAACTAAATACCACGACACGCAGTTTTCGGTAATTCCTTTTGCCCGTACAAAATCCCGTATGACATCTTGCGACCACTTTTCTCCGTACGGTCTCATGCTCCGCACAATCTCTCTTGCTTTTTCATCGCAGATATGATACGCGACTGCGCCTATTTCGTTCATTACTGATTCATAGCATGACGGGTCATACTTTTTTAAGCGTTCCATGCCTTCGTCTATTGCATAGTGCACCTTATCCCAGTCAGGTTCCTTTTTCTCCGCAATAAGGTTTATAAGCTCCATATATTCCATAGGCTCACCCCTTACTGAATCTTTTCGACTGTTACAATCGCATTATTTATTGTTGCAGCAGCGGACAATCTGAACGATAATGCGATATCCGTTCCAATGTTGTTCCTAAGTGCACGGATGATGTCTGTGAGATTTAATGAAATCTGATTCGTGGTTGCTGCCGAAGTTGCGCCAACGACTGCGTCCGGGATTGCAACTCCGTTGTTAAACATCTGCAAAGAGATGTCTCCAGCTGCAACACCTGTAATGTTGAACAATGCTTCTATGTCATATGCTCCACAAGAGTTAATTTTTATACGATTGCCATTCATTCCGGTACGGCAATTCGTATTAAAGACAAGATTAAGCGGAATATCTGTATTTGCCGCCACTGTCGTTGCTGTTGTAATATTTGCTTTTAACATTTGTTTCCCCTTTCCAAGACAAAGGCGGGTTGCCCCGCCAATTCTTTAACCTATCGTTATACCAAAGTAGTTCCAGTCATACCAGTACAGGCGTTACCATAGGCAATCGGTGCCATGTAATAGCCATACGGATTCGTTCTTGGAATACCGCATAAAGCCGCCTGAAGCTGTAACTGATTGATTTGATTCTGCATTTCTGCCATTCTGTTTCCAGTAAAAGCGTCAAGAATCTTCTGCGTCTGTTCAGTTGTGTTTGCATTGATTGCCGCAGTATTGATTGCTCCGTTGTAGTTTACGCCGTCAATCGCTCTCTGTGTTTCGCAGCAGCACTGCGCAATCTGACTTTGTGTCGTGCCGAAGTTGCGAAGCGTTTCGTATCCGAGATTGGAAAGTCCGTTCTGAATACCCATGTAATCAGACTGCAAGCTGTCACTCAATCTCCCGATCGAGTTTTCAAGATTGTTAAAGTTCATAGCATTGCAAAGTCCTGCTTCTGTTACCGCTTCCCCGTTTCTTCCGCCGAAGAATCCGCCGCCACCGATTAACAGCAAGATTAACAGTGCGAAAATCCATATTCCACCGCCAAACATACCGGTGTTTTCTTTGCCTGTTACTGCGCTGATGTCAGCTAAACTGTAGTTTTCCATAGTAGTTCCCCTTTTCTTAATTTATTATAAAATTGCAATTTTATCGAAGCATACCAAGAATCACATCCGGATTGATATTCATTTCCTTGCACTTGTCGTAAAAGACTTGTTCCGGATTTTTCCCCTTTACCATATCCATAACTTCTTTGATTCTTGGGTCGTTTTGAGACATCTGATTGAATGCGCCCATCGGGTCTTGAGCAGCTTGAATCATGCTCATCATTTGTTTAATCTGTCCTACTATCGGAAGCACTTGTCCGATTTTTGCATTTTGTAATATAGGATTCATTCCGATACCCCCTAATCGTCTTTATTTTCGCCTGTGGACGGGTTTTGAAGTATTTTTGATAAATAGCTCTTTAAATCTTCAAACTCGCTTCTTTTGACATATTCTTCGGGCTTTTCCTGCTTTGCTTCTACAAAGTCATACGCTTTGACGGTGGCAAAGCCGGAAGCGTCTGCCGTCTTTATGTAAAATCTCGGCATATTAGAATCCATGAGCATAACTTGTTGATTCGGCATAACCCTATAAGCGTTTGCGCTTTCTATGCCGTTCACATATTGAATGCTCTGTTGTGTCTGCTGTTGCATTGCCTGCATAGGCGGCATTGGGTACATTGAATTAAACATATCTTTATCCCCCCTTATGCCTTAATTTTAAGTCTTGCAAGAGCGGTTCTCAATCGCACAAAAATGCACAAAAAATGCGAAAAAGCCGCCCAAACGGACGGCTAAATCATTTTCCCTATTTTTTTATTTACTTTTTGTGATACGCGTCTTGCAGTGTCTATTGATATATGTAAGCTTTCGGCAATTTCTGACAAGGGAATGCCCCGGCTTCGCATTTCGAATACTTCTCTTTCATTGTTGACAAAATTACAATGCTGTCGTAAGTAATCAAGCTCCGGCTTTGTAAAGCTATATATTAACATGACACCCCCCTTATTCTGTCTTGTTTTGCTCCTTGCGTTCTTTCTGCGTTCCAAAATAGAATGCGATTACTGTCGTGTAAATCAACATGAATTGGTCTGTAAGCTGATTCACAACAGCAAGGTAAATAAAAGTGAGTGTGAGCGCAATTGTGACGATTGATTTAACCTTCATCAATCCGACTACTGCTTCTTTAATCGTTTTCATAAGTTCCCCTCCTATCTTATTTTGACACTGTTTAATAATTGGTTATACATTCGCTTAATTGTTCCGTTTCCGCCTAAAAGTGAATACGCTTCAAACAATTCTGTTAGATTCTCAAACTCTTCCGGTTCGATTTCGTCCATTTCCATATAACAAGCCAGTAAATGCATGAGCCTGTCATGAAGCATTGCAAGCACCGCTTTCTCAAGTGGGCTTTTTCTTTGCATTTTAGCCTGTAAAAACTGCCAAAAACCACTACTGGCGAATACCGCTCCGAACAGTCCGAGTATTAAAGTTGTGTTCATTCTAAATCTCCCTAAGATATTCTTTAATTCCTCTAATTCGTACATATCCCTTTTCGGTTTTCAGCCATGTACCGGACGGAATACCTGTCACACATTCTCCCTTTTTCAGTTTATCAAGCACTTTCCCTGTAAGAGATGGCTTTGCTCTGATATTGAGCGTCGAAAGAACATCATAAGTACGCTCTTTCACGGCAGGACAATAAATAAATCCTTGCAGTTTATAACCTGTGAAATAGGTATACGGAGGTTTTAAGGTCATTGTACGGAAGCGGAATTTCTTATATCCGCTCTCTCCTATGACAATAGAGCCGTCGGGATTGATTTTCTCAACGATAGCAACATGCCCTTTGCCCTGTGCTTCGCCGCCGACTTTCGACCAACAAATAACGGCTCCAAGTCTTGGCGTATCGCCCCGCTCGTAGCCGTCTTTGATGTTCTTATACCAGTCACCCGCATTGCTAAGTGACAATTTAGGTGCTTTTCCTATTAGCTCATACCACCGCCCCCATACATAAGCCGTACAATTCGGCAGCCCGTACCCCGCTCTAAAAAACGGATTCTTTTTCGTCCACAGCACATTATTCGGTGCCGGGGCTTTCAGTCTTGGTTTATACATATTCTCTCCTTTCCCTTAGTATGGACTGTTTTTCGCCGTACTAAGTGCCAAGAAAATGGCTCTCTTTTGTGCGGTGGTAAATCCGCCGTACTGATTGAAGAAAGCTATAATCTCATCTTTGCTATAACTTCCATTTCCGTTTGCGTCAATAGTATCTGCGATACTATCAAGCTGGTCTGGTGTCACACCGGATTGTTTCAGCCAGGTTGCACGCTGAACCGCCCGCTCTGATGTTAAAACGGTTGCCACATCCCCGGACTGTCCGTTATCAAGAAGCGCATATGCTTGTCCGATGGACTTTTTATATCCGCTTTCTTTGAGAATGGTTTTTGCTTCATTCACAGATTCGAGTGTAACTCCTTTGGATTTTAACAAGGTAGCCTGTTCGATAGCATTTTGTGAGGTCATTGCTTTTGTCAATTCCTCAGACTGTCCGTTTTCTAAAAGTGCATACGCTTTTGCAACGCTGCTGTCATAATCACTCGCAATAGCTTTTGCGCTTGCATATTCCTCTTTACTAACTCCAAGCGGTTTAAACTTCTTTTCATAGCTATCCTTCTGCTGTTTGCTCATTTCTGTCTCATAAGTCGGTGCCTCGTTGTAATCGCTGACAGCCTTTTGCGCTCTTTGACTTGCACTTCGTGCGATTTCATTTTTTTGCTCACGAATCGCCTTTATTTGTCTGTCCTTTTCTGCCTTTGATAAGTTCCCGGAAAGGATTTCCCGCTCCTTCTTTGACAGGTCAGAAAGTTCTTGCTGAATTGCCGTGTATGTCTTATTCTCGATGTAGCCTTTTCCTTTTCCCCCGGTCAAAATCTTTTCGTCATTGGCAGCTCGCTCAACTTTTTCTTTTTCATCGTAGAAGTTAGATACTACCCCCGAAGAAAAACGCGGGTCTGCGGTAAATCTATCAACAAACGGGTCAATCGTAGCCCCTTTGATTCTTTCCCCGATACCCTGCAGCTGCGGGTCAGTTACCGCTTGACCTACTTGCCCTAAATATCCGCCGAAACTGTCAAGAAGATAATCGACTTTCATCGGACTTTTTAAGGTGTCTGACGGTATTCTAAGGTTATTCGCTACATTTGCGATGCCTTTAGCAAGTCCGCTTGTGGAGTAGTCATATTGAAGCTGCGGAGAAACATTTTCAAGATTCTTCGGAACGATAGAACGCCCCGCAAAGTCCTTGTTTTGCGGTAAATTGAGGACAAGCGGTGCTAAAACATTGTCTGTTAGATGGTTCGGCGGCAAGAAGTTTGTTCGAACCGTTTCTGCGTATCCGTTCCACGGATTGGCTTCCCCGCTCAAATATCCTGCGATAACATCCATTGTTGAAGCGAAAATAGTACCATATTCCCTATTAAGTGGAATTTTGATAAAGGTTTTCGCATTCCCGTCTTCGTCATATTCTCCTGCCATGTTCGGAATACAGAAATAATTCTGCTTGGTTCTGTCGTTGAGGTCTTGGTAATGAGGATTCGACCAGTTATTTGCCATCAGAAGTGCATAAGGTACACCGACGACTTCAAGACTTCTCGCCGCGGTTCTTACCGGGTGTGCCTTTGCGGTTCTGACAAACTTATCAATACCTTGCACTGCTGCATTTAGATACAAAGTCCATGCGTCAAGGAATTTTGTAACTTCACCTGCTCTTGAAAAGTTGACCGTTACTTCTGCTGATTCTGTTAATGCTCTTGAAACATCTCCGTATTTTTCCATAGAGGACATAAACTCGGCAAATCTTGGAATAGATTCCGTCGCTTCACCTACAGCACCTAAAACGGTTTTCATGCCTTCCCAAATGCCCCTTATTGGGTTTTTGCTAAAGGCAAGAGACTTTTCAAAACCTTTGTGAGCACTGATGTACCCCGATGACCTTCCGCCTAAAGCAAGATACCTCTGCCACATTTCGCCGTTTGTAGCCATTTCTTTAATGCCACGAAACATATTTTTTGTGGTTTTAAGCATACCATATTCAGACTGAATTAAGGCAGTAGGAATGTCTCTTGTAGCATTAGCTACTGCGAAAAGCGGGTTATACCCTGTGATTCCTGCTTTTATTGGGTTGGTGATTTTCTTGCCAACATTTGCCGCAATCTGCATATTCGGTGAGCCGATAACATTTCCAAGCTTTCCAAATGCTTCTGCCAAATCTTTATTGATGTAAGCAGTAACTTTCTGTCCGTTTTCCATTGCTGAGATGGTATAAACTTTGGAATTTACCTCTTTGAGTGCTTCTTGGTCTGCAAGAGATAAAAACTCGTCAATATCTGTTCCCGTGACAGGCGAAGTCTCGCTTTTTACAACGCCAAACCGTTTCAGATTTTCAGGGTCTTTACGAAGCGTATCAATTACACTCAGGTACATATCGTTCTTGCGCGTGGAGTTTACAAGCTGCTGTACCTGTTCCATCATTGCATCCTCAATTGGTACACGGTCAAGCGTAGTGCCTGCTTTCGCTCCCTTAGTTCCTGCGTCAACAGCAAACTTGCTTCCGCCTACCTTTACACCCTTATCTTTCATGAACGCCGGAACATAATTCGGATACTTGTCAATCATCGCTTGCCAAGCGTTTTCACTCATTCTTCCCGTGTCAACAAGCCATGAATGCGTAAATTTTCTCCAATAATCGTTGATGTTTTCGGTTATTTGTGCAAATTCGGGGTGTCTCGAAAGGATTTCATTGACAATTCTTTGAGATTCCTCCGCCGACACATTCACATCTAATGGTTTCCCCTGTTTCCATCGTGAAATATTGTTCAGATTTTGAGCATAAATATTGAACTCTTTTGAGTTTTTTGATACTGGTTGAAACACCTCCTTAAATGAACGGTTATCAATGACATCACCCTTTGGATTTACGAGTTTTTTAGTGAATATGTATTCTGATGTTCCGCTTGAGCTGCGCACCGCTTGCACGGCGTTTGCCGCTCTCCTGTCACCGGAAGCCTTAGAAAGCCTGTCAATTTCGTGTTGCTGGTTCACAGTAGCCTTGTAGAACCTATCAAACTTTCCGCTTGCGCTTTCCATTGCTTCTTGAACCGTCTTTATATCAGGATTTATAATACCGAGATTTTGACTTCCTTCAACATCGAATCCGCCGACTTTGGTTTCTCTGCCTGATGGAGTGACTTTGATTTCATTTTGTGCTTGTCTGATTGGCGGAGGGGCTTTCACTTTGATTTCGCTTGTTTTAGGTCTCCTTTCAGGCATTGGAATAGGATTTCTTTCTTTAAGTCGCTCTAACTCGTACAAGTATTCGTCTGCAAATTCCTGTTGTCCGCGTGCCGAACGCAAGTCACCTTTAAGTATTTCGTCGGCAATTTCGTCAGCATTTTTAGATGTAGTTTTTCTGACCTTCCCTGCGGTTGACACGGCCTCTAATGCAGCCTTTTCACTCTTTGTAGGAAGTTTTGTCTTTCTCGGAGTGCCTGTCTTAACCTTTAAATTTCCGCTTTCAGCTACTTTTTTTGCAGTGTCAGCTTTGCCCTCAACACGCACATTTTTCACTTTCCCATCGACAATACGCGTCTCTAAATGCGTGTCTTTCAGTTTGCCTTTTAGTTTTGATAAGCCTTTGCCTGCAAGCGGAAGTGCCTCACCAACCGCACCTAATCCAAAATCAAGTGCCGCATTTTGTGCAATATCTGTTGCAAGTTCCTTTCCCTTTTTCCCTTCGCCACGCGCATGAGAGAGATTTAAAGTTGTTCCCACGGTTGCGTCTGCCACCGCACTCTTTGTTGCACTTTTCAAGACTTTATCAACAACATCTTTGCCGAGTTTTTTTCCAGCCTTACTTGATATTGCCTTTTCTACAATTTTTTTACCTGTTTTGGTAGAAAGTATTTTTTTTGCCGCTTTCGATGTAGCTTTTCCGGCTGCCCCATAGCCCGACGCATAGCCTGCTACTTCGCCCAAAAGTTTTCCAACGGCTTCCCCTTTCTTTGCACTTTTTGTCTTTGCGTCAAGCCCAAAATCAACCAGTTTTTTTCCTTTTATGATTTGATACGGTATGCTCACGGGTGCTAAAGCAACATCGTTAATGACTGTTTCATTAAAACTTTTTAATCCTGCTGCAATAGGATTTGTGCGGAATACTTCTTTTTGCGCTTCCTTCCCTGCCTTAGGTAATTTTCGAGACTTGACACTATTATTTTGTGTGATTTTGTTACCATTGCTTCCCTTCTTTTGGGGTAACTTCGTTGTGTTTGTTTTTTTAGGCGGAGTTTTATTCGCCTTTTGAGTGGAAGAATTTAAGGTCAAAACTCTTGTTTTCGCAACTTTGTCTCCCTCTTCCGCCTTTTTTCTAAGTTTATCCCAGTTGATAGCCATATCCACACCTTCCTTATAAGCCAAGAGCCTTAAGCATTCTCTTTGCCTCGGATTCTGTTATTGTTCCATTCGATACCATTTTACTTATATAATCTACGGTTTTTGTTTGTCCATCTTTTTGTTGTCTCCATGCAGCAGCGTTACGGTAGACATCATTGTAATTGCTTTGCTTGGAGTTAGTTGGTGTGCTTCCGCCCCAAACGGACATATCTATTTCATTTGAATTTTTCGTACTACTTGATTTTGAGCTGCTGGATTTTCCCGATGACTTTTTCTTGTCATAGCTTGTTCTGTCTACCACGGTGTAACCTTGAGCCTTTGCAGTCGCCGCAGTAGTCTGAGAATTGGTGTAATGCAGTCGGCCGTTATTATCCGTATATACAAATCTCGGATTCTTTGCTTGAATGTTCGCACTGACTCTTGCATTCCAATTACTTGTGTTATTTGCACTCTTATTCTCAAGATAAGATTCAAACGCTGACCTTTGCGCTTCGGCGAGCTGTTCTCTCTGATTCGCCAAGTCCTCACGCTGGAGCTGTCCGTATTGCGAGTTGATATTCGCCTGATTTTGCTGTAATTGTCCTAAAAGGTCAGACATACCGCTTTGGTACTCATTTCTAAGGCTCGCAAGCGCAGCTTGTCGTGCAGCTTCATTCTGTGATAAGTTAGAAGAATAGGCATTTAATATGCTGTTTAATGCCGTTTCACTCGCCCCACCTGTGATTCCGTTCGTGGAAAGCTGTTCTGCAAGTCTATTCTTATTCTGCTTGTAGATAATATACTGCTGTCTTGCCATGTCGTCAGCATTTAAGTTTGCTTGTTCTGCGCCTGAACTGTATATATTTCCAAGCTGTCCGATTCCATTATCATAATATTGCTGTGAAGCAGCAAGTGCATCATCCCATTGCTGTTTAATGTTAGGGTCTGCAACTAAGTTTTCAGAGCCTATTGGGTTGCCTCCGGACTGTAGGTATTTCAGATATGCCTGTGACGCTTGTGAGGGGTTTTTTGCAATATTCGACACCATACCAAGAACGCCTTTCATTAAACTGCCGGTTGAATTTCCTCTGTTGCTTGACGAACCTCCTCTGCCGGACGAGCTTCCTCTACTTGATGAACTGCCGGAGCTTCCCGGTAGTGGATTACCAAACAGTTTTACGATTGTTTCTCTTCCGAATGAATTGCCGGCTGTATTCGAGCCGCCTGTGTCTCGCTTGTAGTTGGATAGCGCGGACGATGTTTGATTGCCCCATATACCATCGACATTTCCTTTATAGTAACCTTGGTCTTTTAATGCTTTTTGCATCTCTCTTACATCAGTGGATGATGCTTGCCCTTGTCTATAGATTGTGCTTGCCATATTTCTCCTTTCTCGTTTAGAATTCTGTGAAATATTCGCCTTCAGCAATTTCCGGTGGGAAACCGCCTTGTACGCAAACATATCTTTTCACACCATCGGTGTAATAGTAGTTAGGGTAAACTTCCATACCTACTTTAAAGGTGATTGGCTTGTCTGCTGTTCCTTCCGCGTTCGCGTCTGCCTCCTCAATCCATGTGATTGCTCCTCCGGCTTTTGCTTGATGCGGTACCCACTTAAACCCCGGTCTTGGTGTAACGATGGACGGCTTATCTTCGATGGTAATTCCCACCTCTTCCACAACAGCAATCGTTTTCTTGTCGGCTCTGATTGCTTCCTTGATTGCTTCTAATCTTGCTGTCTGTTCACTGTTCATTGATTCCCACCTCATTTTCTAATTCTGTTAATACGGTGTCGATGTCGTTTGCTTCATCCAGTGTGTGGGTTGCTATCAATGTGATTTCCTTTCCGTCTCTATAGAATTTTCCGTCTGTGTAGGAATCGCCTATCGCAACAGGCAGATTATTGATTGCCACCGCTGATGGAAATTCATCTGCATTCATTGGATGCAGATAGATGATATTTGTCACAATTTCGTTTTCAATTAGCGCATAATTCATTATACATATCTCCCTCTAATAATTATGATACCAGAACCTCCGGAACCTGGTGTTTTAAATCCTTCGGTGCTGCCACTGCCACCGCCACCGCCACCAGAGTTCGTCTCTCCATTTGTGGCATTCGACGCTTCCCCGTAGTTATTAGCTGAATTTGCTCCAGAACCACCGCCACCAGAACCGCCTGCTCCACCTGTTGCACCTGTATAACTAGAACTTGATGTTCCTTCTGCTCCGCTTGCTCCATCACTGCCGCCTGCTCCACCACGAGAACCAAATTTGCCACTGCCAATGCCTGCGCCGCCACCGCCGCCTGCATAAATTTTGCCGTTTTCTTCCTCAAATGCTTTTGTGCTTTTACTTCCGCCTGTGCCGCCTATCTTTCCGCCACCAGAACCACCGCCACCAGAACCGCCTGCTCCACCTGCCCCAGATGAGCTTCCTGCTTTTCCGCCTAAAGCCGTTTTTCCTAAAAAACTGGTATTTCCGCCATCGTTTCCAGCTGCACCACCTGCGCCTATAATGGCAGAATAATTTCTCCCTTTTTCAAGGTTTGCGTTAATTTCTGTTGTGGTGTAGCCGCCGCCACCGCCACCGCCACCACTATAGTTACCATTACTATCTGCTGCATAACCGCTGCCACCACCGCCGCCACCTACAAGGAATATGTCGAAACTTTTCGCAGTACTTTTTCGAATATTCAAGGTTCCGCTTGTAAGCAATTCAAGTGCAAACGCTTTAGCTTCGCCTTCATCCGCTTCATATAACAGCCTTGAACTTCCTGTGTATTCATATTCTATCGGACTTTTACTGCCACCGCCGCCTTTTCTAACTAATAATGCTTCTCCCATTATCTCACCACCTTTATTTGCAGACTGATTGCTTTTTCCGTTGCCTCCGAAGCGTACAGCGTGATTGAATTCGCCGCTGTTGTGACCTTGAAAACCTTGCTCCATGCTTCCTGCTGGGCTTCAAAATCCGCCGTGGTTGCCACAAGGTCAATGATAGGGTTGTCCGTTGCCAGAATGCCGTTTACCGTGATTGTCTGCTGCACATAGCCTGTCTTGGCTGTCCATGCTGTGCCTACAGTAGCGGTGTAGGTTACTGTTTTTGCGAACCTTTCGTCTGCGTCGGATTTGTTGTAGACATCGGATGTATTCGCCTTTTTATTCAGCTCTGTGTTTGTGTTCGCCGGAAGATTGGCAACCTTGTTTTTCTCCGTCGTAGTGTAATCGTTTGTTGACAAACCTTTGCCTGCGATTTTATCTACCTTTCCTGCTAATGCCGTGTTCGTATTTGACGGAACATTTGCCACTTTGTTTTTGTCGGTTGTGGTATAGTCGTTCGTACTGAGGCCTTTACCTGTTTCCTTATTGACCTTGCCGTCGAGGGCTGTCGCTAATTCGCTTTGCGTTACGAAGTCTTCGCCGACGGCTTCCTTTGCCATCTGATAATAGTATTTTGCGTTATCGGTATCTTCTCCCTGTCGGGTTCCGGTGCCGCCTACTGCGTAGGACTGGGCAGTTATTGCCGAACCGTTTGCCGCATTCGCCTTGCTGTTTGCGGTCTGTGCGGCATTCGCCGCTGCTGTCGCACTTGCCTCCGCCGCATTTTTAGAGCTTGCTGACGATTCGGAATATCCTTTTGCGGACTGCGCAAATGTACTTGCATTGTTTGCGCTCGTTTCTGCCTCTGTCGCGCTCCCTGCCGCCGCAGTTGCGCTCCCTGCCGCTGATGAAACATAACCTTCTAAAGTTGACACCGCGGCAAGTGACAAGTGGTCTAAGGTAATTGAATTGTTTTTGATGATTGCGGTAACTGTATAGGTCGGTGATTCTGTGAAATCTATCGTATCAGAATCTTCAAACCGATACACATTGAATAATGCGGAAACATCTGTCTTTGAAGATGTGCCGTCTTGGTTTGTAACCTTGAGGTATTGTTTTCCCGATTCGGTTACCAGCTCAAACGAAGCCGGAACCTTTTCAAGGACGGTATCAATCACCGTCTTTTTTCCGCCTTTCGTCGTTATCTTGAATTTGCCATCGTCAACGGTGAATTCTATTTTTTCGATTAAATTGTTAGTTTCTGTCGATATTTTAGTGTCTGTCTCTGTCTTGGTGTACCGAGAATCTAAATCATCGACAATAGAATCAATCCCCAGTGTAATCAAGAGGTCAACAAGCGCATTATGCTTGTCCATGTTCAGTTGTGGAAACTTGTCAAATGCGTTCTTGTTCTCTTCTACGGTTCCGGTGAGCCTTCGCCCAGGATTGGACTTAACATATGCCGCATTCCGTTCACTGGTTAGTGTCTTTGTATCGGATAATGCCATGTCTTACCCCCTATTCTTACTGAAATTTCCTACTGTGTAGGTTTCTGTTATTTTCAGAAGCCCGAACGGTTCATAAATCGCCGTGTTTTCAACGATAACTTGAAGTCGTCTGTACCTCTTTACTTTCTTATTGAAGAAATCGTCTTGTGCTGTTTCATTGCTGCTGAATGTGAATCGGTCAAAATCAACTGGGTCCCATGTGAAAATATCCGCATAAAAAATACCGAGCGGGTATTCTCTATCTCCGTCAGCAATGAGCGTTACGATTGCGGATGTTTTGTCATATGGTAGCAATGTCAACAAGGAACCCTTTTTATTGAGAGTTTTGAAATACTGTGGCATACGATAATCGTCAAGCGGCGTTGACCATCTACACGAAATTGCCGTTCCTCCGGTGATAATCTTTTCTCCCTGTGTGCTAAGTGCCAGCGTTCCATCGTCACAATATGCAGTATTATCCGAAATATCTGTGTTGAATTTACACAAATATCCGTCTGCGGTGCCGAACCACAATTCATTCTCGTACACAAAGAAACATGTGGCCGGTATATTCTCCCAGTAATAGCACTCATATGAGTAGTTCGTGGTATTATTGTTATCCGTCGACTTTTGCCGCCCGTCTAACACATAACAGTGTCCATTCACGCAAAGGATATAATACCGTCTCCATACAACAGCTGCCGAAGATTCCAAGTTATCTTCTTCAATCAGTCTTTTATCCACGAAATAAGAACGGTTTCTTAGGACATTATCTGTTGTGGCAAAGACATTCGTAATCGCAAAAACGCCGTTTCTTGTTAGGAATAAAGGGTCATCACCTAAAGTTGCAAAAGTCTTGGGTGCGATTCCACCTTCGCCGCCCATTGTCGGCTTGACAGCGAAATAGGTTTCGTTATTTAAAATCTGACCGTATGCCAAATAAACCGTTGTTTCTGTGTTGGTATCGCCTTTTATAACAGCCAAATAAGACGAATAAACATGTAGTCCTACAATATCGTTGCCGTCCTGCCCTGCGATAAAATAGTTGTTATCCGGCCAGTATGTTGGGTCATCTACTCCCGTATAATAAACGCGGTTTTTATTTACTCCTCCAACCGCAAAAATTCGGTCTGTTTTAGAGTAGCCATAAGCCTTTGTGATAAAGGTCTTTAAAAGGTCTGCACGATTTTCTTTGTACTGCCCTTTGTAAATAATGGTCTCCGTTTCTCCCTCTGTCTCTTTGTGGTCTTCTGTTGCGTCGAAATTTTCAAATGTAATCTTGACATTGTCTTGTCCTGTAATCGTCGGAGCATGCGCGGCTGTGAAAGTGATTTTAGGAGCACAAACATTGAAATCAGTAACTTCCCCAAGAACATTTTTCCCCTTGAGCACTGTTATTTCGCCAATCGTGTAATCAGTATCTTTTGTTTGTTCTTTAAACTCTCCGTCTTTATCCATGACTTCAACTTTGATAGAATCCGCTACAATGTATTTGTAAAAGTCGTTGGTTTTGAGCTTCTCCGGTACAAGGGAATATTCCTTTGCGCTGCTGTTGCCCAAAAATGAAAATATTCTCTTTGGAGTTAATAAGTTTACACCTTCAAGAGAAACGCCTCCGCTTCCGTCGGGATTTCGGGATATTGAAACCTCTGGGATTTTTGCTGTCCCGGCAGCGATTACATCTTCTGCCACGAGGTCTTTGAATTTGTATAATTTTCCGTTCGCAAATGCATAAACAGTGTCATTATACAGGAATAAATCTGCGCAATCTAAAGTATTGTATGATACAAGGGTGGTAATAGTTTCTGCGCCCTCTGAATTGTTGTAAACAGCGAAAATTCCTTTTTCGGCTAATACATACTTGACTGCACCAACGCTTTCTTTATGTAACAGGATTTTTTCAATCTTGCCACTATTCTCAAAAGTCGTTACTTTTCGCCATCCAAGACGCTTAATCGGATTGCCTCCATTGTCAGAAATGAGATTGAGCATGTCCGGGCTTCTCCGCCCGTTTACCTCCGTTCGGTCTCTCGAAAAGTCCGCGCCGCGCAGATTTTCGTAATATATATGTCTGTATGTCGGCTGTGCCGGTATAGTCAATTTCATAGTCTTAATCCCTGCCCTATCTTTACTCTCGTTGTTGCAAGGCACGCTTGCCTAATTTGATTCGACAAATCGTCATATTCATTGTAATAATAGGTTGACTTTGATAAATCATCGTCCATCCACACATAATGCGCTGCCAAAAGTTTAATTAGAGGTTGCACAATAAGCGGAAGCTGTATTTCAAAGTCTGTTGGAGTATTTTCTGTGATGTCTTCAATGACTGGCATACTCCATTCCTCTTCATCCGTCGAAAGCTCAACTTTAAAGTATGCTTTCAGAGGCATTACCACCGTTGTATTGATAATATGAATTGCATGGTTTACCGCGTTTCTTACGATAGAATCATACTCCTGCATTGCAGAATCATCCTCAAATCCTAAATCTCGTATTTGATTTTTTAATTCTCCCCATGTCATAGTTCTCTCCTTTAAAAAAGTGGGGGCGTAAAGCCCCCTATTCATTACGGTAATTCGACAACAGACATTGAAGCTTTTGTCGAGGACGGTACGATAAGAATATAGTCCTTGTCTTCTCCGGAAACATTCTTGTATCTTCCGTCGTCCAGTCTGATTGCAGCAGTCTTTCCGGCTGGAATCGAAAATGCGTCAAGGTCTTTTACTCCCTGAATGCCGTTTCCCTGTTTAACAGTAACAGTAACCGCTGCGGAAGTGTCCGTATTCTGCACTAAAACAACTCTTTTCCAATCACCGTTCACTGCCGGTACTTGGAATCCATCGGTTGTTCCTGCTGTAAAAGTCAGCACTCCCCAGTTGTTAAGTTTTAACGCATCTGCTGTAATTTTTGTTTTCGCCATTGTTCACACCTCCTTATGCTGCCCATTTTCCTACGATAAGTTCTTTCGGTCTTGCGATGATGCCATCATACAAGATAAATCCCTTAACTGCATCGATAAAATCCTCTTCCGGTCTGTACGGCTCGATGTGCGTCATTGGATTTACAAAAGCAATCGCTCTGTTGGTCTTCAGCTGTACCATGTAGTTTCCGGAAGAATCCTTTGCACAGTTGTTGGATTCTTTAATCGTGATACCATTATATCTTCCAACAACACCATTTTTCAGCATTGCGGAGTTATCGGTATCAAGGTGTGTGTATGCCTGCTTTAACAACATTACATGCTTCGGCGGAAGCGTCAGGGTGATGTTTGAATTCCTCTTGACATCGTTCTCCAGTAATTTAACAAGCATATTGTCGATTGTTTCAAGGATGTTGTCCTTGGTAATCGTGGTTGCCGCAGAATTGAACACAACAGCCTGTTTGCTTAGGGACATATTTGCAACAAATTTATCCATTTCGTCGGCTAACCCTTCCGATGTTTCTTTTGACAGTGCTTCCATCAGTCCGCCGACTGCCTGTCTTTTGTCAATATCTCCAACTCCGTAATTGAAGAATGAAACCTGATTGATGTTTAATGTGATGGACTGATCAGCAACTTTTTCCACTTTTCCAAGCGTAATGTTCTTTCCTGTCTGCGTCTTAATTGTTGGCTTTCCTACACCAAGGATTCTTACGGAGTCACCTTGCTGTTTTACTTCGCCCTCATACTGTCTGTTGGTGTCCTCTACAAATACATGACTTCTCTCTAATTCTCTGTTGATTGCTTCCGCCCATACTGTCGGAATAAAATTTTGATATGACATTTGTTATTTCTCCTTTACCATTTTGGAATTGATTCGCGGATTCTGTCATAATTCGCTTTCACTTCCGCAGGAGACATCGCTTCAACTTCCTCACGCGTGTAATAATCGCTTTGAGGTTTGTCTGTGGTTGAGACATTTCCGATGATTGGCGGTTTCTTGGGTGTTATGTTGCCTTTGTATGCCATCATCATTTGAAATGCTTGCTCTGCTCCCATTTCGCCCATTGGATTAAAGCGGAACGCTAAATATTCCTGTCCTAACTCGTCAATGGACTTTACTTCGGGATGTGATTTCTGAATCTCTGCTAAATCCGCATCCATTTGTGCTTGAGCCTGCTGCTCTAAAAGCTGCTGCTCTAAGTTCTCTTTTTCGTTTTGGAGTGCGGCAAGTTGTGCTTGCATTTCCGTTTCTGCTTTGACTTCCTCAAACGGTCGCTCATTGTAATAGGCTTGTGCCTTTATTGCTTTGTCCTCACCATCAAAAAACAGCCCTAAAGCGTCTTCGTACTCTTTGGACTGTTTCTGTGCTTCGGCTAACTGTCGTTCAAGTTCTTCATTGTGTCTTCGCATCTGTGCAAATGCTGCATCCTGCTCTGTTTTGGCAGTTTCGGCGACTTCCTGCTCTTCTTCGCCTAAAACTTCCACTTCCGACGGTTCAGCGACTTCCGTCATTTCTGCGCTTTCCTCAATTTGAGGGTTCAAAGTTTCTGTTTCCATGTTTTAATCTCCTTTTTGAATATTAAAAAACAACCTCTTGGGCTGTCTCTTGACTGATATTCTGTTGTACTAAGGCGATTGCCTCTTCTTGCGGTATGCCTTGCGATACAAGGTCAAGCACCTGCCTTGCAAAGGCCGCACCGCTGTCTTCTTGCTGTTTCTTCATCATTGCTTCTCGCTTTGAAAGAACCGCTCTTAACTTGCCTTTTGGCACGGAGCCGTTATCCGGTGCAAGCTCTGCGTATTCCTCTAAGGAAAGCTGCTGACGGTCAAACATATTGTCAAGCCATTGTTGTTCGGAAAGTTTCGTCCACTGGTTATCCTGTGATACATCAATCCTTACGGTAGGCTTTAATTCTTGTAATTGCTGTTGGTCAATTAAGGTCTGCACTTCCTCTCCCATATCGTTAATTGAGGTTACGTTAATCCCTTCGGGATGATAAGCCACCCACATGTCGAACCATAACAAGGCAACATCTTCTACAAACTGTTTGAATCTTGCCACATTCTCATTCAATGGAATTTGCGCACTATCTCTTACTGCTATGATAGCTTGTCCGGACGCTTGTTCAGGGTTGACATTACCCATTGCGTAATCACTCGCTCCGGCAAGGTCTTTCGTCGTCTGCAATAAATCATCTTGCAAGTTCTTTGCGTCGCTTGAAATGTTCGTTGCGTTAAGGTATGCTACTTGCTGTGCTACCGACTGTGCACCGCCGCCGTTGACTTGAATCGGCTTTCCAACCGTGTCTAAGTCTTCGGGGTTCTGTACGGTACTCGAATCGTACGCAATACGAGGGAATGCACACAGTTTTACGGTGATTGCTCGTCTTGCCGCCGTCTTGTTGACCTCTAACTGGTTCGGTATCATTTGTGCAACTTCCGAAATTCCTCTTGCGTTGTATGGTACCGGCTCCCATATCATGGAGCAAATCGGGTACGAGTGCAGTCCTGTTACATCGCCCTCAATCGCATGAAGAGGTTCGTATATGCATTGTGAGGTGGAACGTGCCACTTTGACAATGCCATTCTCCTTTGTCATGTATAAAAGCGAGGTTACCTTATTAGAAACTTCGTCGTTGTTCAGGATAACACCGTTATTTGAGTTCGCATTATCGTCTCCGACAATCAATTCTATTTCCTTTTTCGCGATTCCGTTCGCCTTTGCTACGCTTCTTACTGCCTCAACCTCAAGCCTTTCGCGGATAATGATAAATGGCTGCTCTTGCAGTTCGGTGATGTTTTCATCTCCTAAAAGCACCGCCGTGTTTGGCAATATCTTTGGTGGCATGTCCGTTCTATCAGTGCCCCAATATGCGTAAGAATCACCTTGAATGCACGAAGCCTTGATGATATCCCATGTTTTTGAATCCATTTTGGCCTTTTCCCAGTTTTTAGAGAAATTTTGGTTTAGAAGTTCGTATATCGGCTGCAAGTCGGCTCTTTCCTCGATGTCAGAGTACTTGGCAGTCATTGAATTTTGCGACACAATCGCCGTTTTGTACCTCACTATCGGGGAAATAAAGTTAATAACCGGAAGTTCCTCTCCCCCGGTATTACATCCAACCCACTGGTTGCCAATATAGAAGTTCCAGTTTCGCTCGGTTTTCTTGACAAGTCTTTTTTTATCAAGATAATCTTTGCATTTTTGGTACATCATCCATATTTTGGTGTATACTTTGTTTTCCATTACGAAATCTCCCTCTGACCTGTACTGTCGCCATGATAATTGTTTATATTGTCGAGAATTGCATTAAGTCTATCGTTGCGTTTCTTTGTCTTTTTCTGTTCTTTTGCCTTTTCAATCTTTTCGATTGGTGTTTCAAGCTTTATTTCGGGCTTATTCGTCTCTTTTGCGCCGATATTGTAGCCTTTTATAAAACAAAAGACACTCAAGAATGGTGTCATAACGGCTAAAATCAAAATCGTAAGGTTAGATAACATGAATTTTGTCTCCTTTGTCGAATTTTTTCCCTCTTTTTTTCTTCAAGCCCGGAAAATTACGAATTAAAGGTGATTCCTCTATGACTTTCGCTATTTTCGCGCTCGAATAGATGAATTTATTCAGCATTTGGCTCATACAGTCAACTTGGTCGTCATGTTTTCCGTTCGGAAAAGCTGCGCATTCGTCTATAAAAGAACCTGTAAACGGTTTATTTCTCGGAAGAAAGCAGTTTCCGCTTTCGATTGCACCTATAACCGCATTTACACGAGATACCTTACCGCCGTCGGGGTTGACTGCGATAATTCCCGTCATATGTGTGCGCAAATATTTGATTATGGCAGAGCCGTTCGCTTTATCTTCTATGTAAGTCGTTTTGCATTTCGGGTACATTGCCCGAAGTCTGATAATTTCACGCATGGTTGACGGCATATCAAGGTGATTTCGTACCGCGTCTATCAAGTACATATCAGGGCCATTTTTTCCCCATACTTGAATTGCGACAAAGTCGTTGTCTTTTCCGTCTTTAAAAGTCGCGTCAACACTCATTCCCCAAGTTACAATCTCGGGAAGCGTATCATAATACTGCCACCATTCGCGCTTGATAAGGTTACCTTCAAGCCCTGTCGGGTGTCCTTGAAACAATGCATTCCATGCACGCGAACCGCTCACGCTGGTATATGACTTCTTGAAGTCGGCAAGCCAAACATTATCTTTGCCGATTTCGGGGCAAAGCGCATCGCCTACCTTTCGGCCTAAGATATCGTTTGGTTCAGCTTCTAACGGGATATTGACTACTTTTACATTTTCCTCTGTCTCTATCAGTCTGCCTGCAAGGTCATCTTCATGCCAACGCGTCATAATCAAGATTATTTTCGCCCCGGCATATAATCTTGTCTTGTACGACGAAAGCCATTCATCAAACACTCGATTACGATAACTCTCGGAATCCGCTTCTTGTTGGGTCTTAACAGGGTCGTCAATGATCATCAAGTCACATCGCCGTCCGGTTACGCCTGTAAGAAGTCCGCAGCTTGTCATTCCGCCGCGATGTCCTTCCAGTTCAAATTCTGTGGCATTAGCCGGGCTGCCAATACGAATGCCAAAGATTTCTCCGCCGTATTCTTGGATTTTTCTAAGGTTTCGCCTACCGAAACGCTGTGCAAAGTCTTGTCCGTAAGAAATTTCAATTACAGACTTTTCCGGATTCCGTCCAAGATACCAACTCGGAAGCGTCTCTGTCACCGTTACAGACTTGCCGTGCTGCGGCGGTGTCGATAAAATCAGAATATCGTATGCATGTCCTGTGTCCTCTTCAAGAAAATCTTGCACCGTATCACACAAAAAACGGTGGAATTTGCTGACTTTGTAGTCATTGTTGGTATGTTTTACATACGCGCAATAATCCGTCCTCAAAACATCGTTATAGAGCTTTAAAACATTATTCATTTTTTCCACCCTCTAATAACCGAGGTCTCACATATCCGAGTTCTTCTAAGTTCTTCTTTGCTTCGTCGATTGAAGAGGTGTCCTCTACCTTCGTGATTCGGTCTTCGCGTTTATCCGCCCAGTCGCAAAGATTCTTTAGCGTGAAAATCGCACTTGAGGTATTATACGCACCGACCAACGCCCCATCTGACAGCAAGTCGCCAAGCATTGACTTATACTCCGCTTCCTGCGACGGTGACATATTTGCAAGGTGCTCACGCATGGAGCGACGCGAAATGCCAAGCCACAAAGCAAGGTTTGTGACATTTGGCACAATCGGCATTACACCATCCCCACCGTCGGGTCTTTTGAATTGCTTAATAAAATTGTTATTGCGGATATATGCGCAAAACCCCTCAAAGGCGGTCAAAATCTCGTCGCAATTCTCGAATGTCTTTGCATTAAATGCCGCGCTGAGATTTTCCCGTGTGGAGAAGATATAAGCCCACATCTCTTTCGCTTCTTTGGTCAAGTCCTTATCCTCAAGGTTAAGCGGATTCGGTCTCGGCTGTGCATACTGTTTATAAAGTTGGTCAGCTCTGCGGATTGCTTTCTTCGCATAAGCTTCCTTGTTCTTCTCTTTGATTTGAGGTCTCACATGAGGTACAAACGGTTTTACGACCAATTCATCCTCTTTAGGTCTGCCTCTTCCCCTTTTCTCTTCTGCCATTTTTTATCCCCTTTTCGTCATTTTACAGTTAATATATTACATTTTAGGTCATTTCGTCGGTTTTTCGGGTATCCCGCCCGTGAGCAAAGTTGCCTTTTTCCATTTTCTGTATCAAAATCCCGCCCATTTTTTTCTAATTTTGGAAATTAGACTGCTTTCGAATAGTGGGGGTGTTTACGATTCAAGGTCAGAGGTGCGGGTACTCTGTATAGGGGGGAAGCGCGCGCGAGTGGGTGCGTTTACGATTCACCCCGACCATCACCGCCGCAGGGTAGCACGCCACTATATGTAGCGCGAGGGGCTGTGCGCCCGTGTGTGCAGGGGAATGCAAGCCCTGTTTGTACTGCGTTACGATGTTGGAATTTCAACGGTTGCAAGGGTTCTTCGCGGCTTACCTAACTATTCCTAAAAATAGCATTTACGGAATAGTTGCGTGTGCCAGTATGGCTTGTGCGCCGTGTGTCAGTCGGCTTTTTGGGGCGGTGGAACCTGTGAGGGCTTGCCTCCTCTTCTAATGTCTGCCCGTTTTCCCTTCCTTTTTACACACGAAAAAAGACAGCCTGCATAAGACTGTCTATGAAAATATAGTTTTGGTTTACTGTTTAAGGGTGTTCCTGTATAGTTTCCCCCGATTTCGGGAATGCAGGATTCGAACCTGCTAAGCCGTAAGCGTCAGATTTACAGTCTGATGTGCATCACCCGCTGCACCGATTCCCGATATCCGCGCGGTTGCGTTCATTTATCCGCGCGATAGTGTCGTTCCCCGTCTGCGTGGTTTCGGTAACGTGTCCCGTCCTGCGCTCCGGGGTTGTCTATGGCAGCAGTATTCCCCGCGCGTCCGCGGCACATGCTGCGCTGTTATCCGGCCGCCTGCGCTGCGGGTCCTGCCGGTAGTAACCTTTGCCCCGTTTCCGGGGCTTTTGATTTGAAAGGAGGCAAAAGATGAAAGTATGCCATGAAAAGGCCTTTGCCTATACTTAATATAGCATTGTTTCGCTGTTTTTTTTATTAAGAATTTATTGAAATTTCAACGGTTTGCTAGTTTTGCCGAAAAAAGTTTGAAAAAAATTTAAAAAAGGGGTTGACAACCTACCCGACGGTATGCTATAACATGGGTACAACGAAAGAGCGGAACGCCACAAGGGCGATTGAAAGGAGAAAGAAAATGAAAAAATATGCGATCGTAACAATGACAGGAGAGGACGGAGGAGCAGCCACCTACTTTGACACAGAAAAGGAAGCAAGAGCAGCGGCAAAAGAAAAAGCCGAAAACGATTGGTACGAAAAAGATGATTTGCGCAACATGCACGAAGAAGTTTATGAATGCGAAGTTGACGAGGACGGAGAAGAAATAGACTTCATCGACAGCATTGTAGACTTCCCGTATTTGCAAAAGTTCACAGTAGCCTTTGGATACGGTGAAAATGTGCAGCAAGTCAACGAATATCAGACGATGGGTACCACCGAGGCGCGCACGGCGTACAAAGCAGCCGAAGAGTTTTGGAACGGATTAGAACCGGAAGAAGAAAAAAATATCATCTTCCAAGTCTACCCAAAAGATGAGTATAACGCAACATCATATTTCACTGAAGAGGATTTCAAATAATGGGCAAGACATCGAGCGAAGTAAAAGCCCGTTGGAAAAAAGCCAACTATGCAGAGTATCATGTGAACCTGCGAAAAGATACCGACAGCGACCTAATCGCGTTGGTAGAACGGCGAAAGCACAACGGCGAAAGCACAACGGAGGTTTTCCGGGACGCACTTAGAAAATTAAAAGAGGGTTGACATCAACCCTCAATCATAACATACCCGACGGTATGCCAACCAAGAAAGGAAGTAGAAAAATGAGATACGAAGATTTGAAAACAGCGATGCCAAAGGCATTAGAAACATACAAGAAGGCAAGGGCTGACTACATTAAAAGCCCATGTAAAGAGAATTGGGTTAAGTTTTGTGAGGCAAAACGAACTTGTATGTTGTTAGGGGTTAGAATTTAGGAGGTTCAAAACATGACAAGAAGAATTAAATAAACGGCGGCACTTTCCGCCCCGTCTGCCGGTACAAGTCCGGCACTGATGAGCAAGAGCGAAACGGAGGTAAAAAAGATGAAATACTCAGAAAATTCTACAATCCATTTTCATGATGAAATGCATTGTAGCGCAAAAAACATTGATTTCGTAAAACTTAACAAGGTTAGAGCTGAAGAGGGTAATTTAACCTATTACGGTAATTACTTCGATGATGACATGACAGGTGTCTACATGCTTTTCGGCATAGAACAGTATAGGTTTTGCGTTCAGATTGCTTAATACGATTGACTTGAGCGAATACAAAATGATAGAATTGCGACAGGAGGATGAGAAAATGAAAAGAGAAAGAACGGCGTGCAGCGATGTTATTTTGAAGTCGGTTGACCACAAAATCAATCGCAAAGCGATGATCGAAAGAGAAATCGCGTTTGCTTCCTGGCGAGGGACGGAATATATCGACAAGTGCGAAGAATCATTCGCCGAAACCGTCAAAACGCCAGTTGGCGGAGCAGTGAGACGTTATATTGGGCTGTAGTGTAAGTGAAAAAAGCAAGGCATAACACCTTGCTTTTTCCCTTTCTATGCCCCAAAATCGGCGATTTTACGGAGTTTTTGTCTCAGTTCGTTAAGTAATGCGTAAAGGTTAGATTCCGAGTACCCGAGAGCCTCTGAGAGGGTGATAAAGGCACTCCGTCTGTTTGCATTTCCCTTACGGATTGATAGATATTCTATCATCATTTTTTCCTCTTCGGTTAAGTCTGCCGTCAGCTTGTCGTAACCTCTTATGCACTCCTCATACTCTTTGATTTTCCAATCAATAGATTCTCTTTTTTGTGCCCTTCTAGCGGTCGGGTCAGATATTCCGCTTCCCCGGATGTGTCCGTACTCCATGCCGCCCGAATCGGCTACGGCTTGCTTCTCGGCTTTTAATTCTGCAAGCCGTGTTATATGCTCGGTATGGTCCGCCAGGAATCTGTCAACATCGAAATTATAGTATTTCTCAATCATTGGTTTTTCTCCTCGTATTTTTTCGCAAATAACTGAAACATATCAGACAAGCCTTGCTCTATATCTGCAATGTCATATTCAAAATACGCAATTTTTTTCGGATAAGAAAGCGCAGCGGCGGCACCATCTTTTTTTATGCCTATTGTTATTACCCTTGCGTGGGGATCGTCAATAAAATCCGTCCTTATTCCTTTCTTTTCGCATTCTGATATGAAATCGTTTATCAGCTTGTAGAATCGTTCCTTTCTCTCCATGCTTTTTTCGTAAAAATCGCTTTCAATCATCGTCTGTCTCCCCTGCCATAGCTTTTATGTACTCTTTAAGTTCTTTGTCAGCCATATTTTTAGTTTTTTTAAGTTCGATTTGAAAGGCTTCTTCGTCTTGATCATTGCTTTTCTCCTTGTTAAGCTCCTTTTCGCGTGCCTTTTCTGCCTCTTCCCTTGTGAAAAATAGTGTTCTTCCAAGTTGGCAAAAATTTATGCAAATATTGTACTTTCTCCCACATTCCATATATTCACCTTTTACAAGTTTACTTCCATCATAGTAAAATATAAAACTTGTAGTTTTTAGGCAAATAATATCTTGAAGCTCTCTTCTTGCATTGTAACTAAAAAAATACATTTCGTCGCCTAATAGTCGCATAACAGCTGCCATTGCAACATCCATCATCAGTGTCTTTCTTTTTTCTTCTGTATCAATAATCACATTTTCCATCATCCATATCTCCTTTCTACCAGCTCCATTATGCAATAATTCGCCAAGTCCAACAATGTATCTTTCACCGATTCATCGTTGACATGCTGTTCTGCCCCGTTCATCAGCGTTTCTAACCTGTTCAGTTTGTCATTCAGCCTAATTAGAATGGCATTCGGGTATTTATCCCTGACTTGTGCGAAACTGTCTCCGTAATCAGCATTTTTAGCCTTATAGGTCTCGAATAACTCCTTGCATATTGTCCAGTAAATACATTCCTTTGCGTCGTTTTCTCTTTCTTTCTGTTCCTCTGTCAATTCCACTATTTTCGGGCTGTTTTCTTTGCTCGTCATTTCTTCGTTGTCTACCGCCGATACTGACGGCGAAAAATAACATCTCATTCTATCCCCTCCCAGTCTATAGCCTGTCCACAAGAAGGGCAGTATTTATAAATCTGTAGAATTGCAGTTCCGCATTTGCAATTCCCGCTTTTGTACCTTGATACGCCCGAAATCGTTAGCGTGTCACTTGGTTTCTTCGGAATCTGTTTTTCTATCGCAATATCTATTAACTCCTGTAATTCTCTGATGTTGGGATGTTCTACTTGCCCATTGTTCCTTATCTTTTTCACTTCTTCGTATGTCATTCTTCCTCACCTCCATTTTAACCTTTGTCTACAATTTGGATTCGGACACACATCTAAATTTTCCCAATGCTTATAATATCCGTCACCCAAAGATTCCGATAGATTTTCTCCGCAAGTAGGACATTTTGCAGATGTATATTCTCTATGAATTACTTGTTTTGGTATACTACTTTCGATTGCACGAATCCCTATATCTAAAGCACTTAATATTCTATCGGTTCCTACAATTTCTTTATCTAAAACAAATCCATGAGTTTTAACCCACTTAAGTTCTTGAATTGCTTCTTTGGTAGTCATTCCTGCTCACCTGCCTTTTGAAGTGCTTCGATAGCTTTTAATAACAAACTACTCGGTATATGAGTTACACCACACTCTGTATTTGTATCGCACCAATATTTTAATGCATCAACTAATTTCGCCTCTTCATAGGTCATTCCTGCTCACCTGCCAATCATCTTGCAAATTTCATGGCTAAATGTATGCCCCTCAAACTTTTCAAATGCTGGGCATTTTTCTTTCGAGCACTCCATGAAATCTGTTGTCTCCACATTTACATGTTGTATCACTTGTTTTTTTATCACTGTTCTAAACGGACATTTTTCAATTTCTGTATATCTTTCGTTCATTCTTGCTCACCTGCCTCAATACCTAATTCTTCGAGATTATCCTTAATTAGTTCTTCAGGACTGCTGTAGCATTCGCAATCAAAGTAGTATGTAGTTTCTTCATCCACTTTGCCTTCGTCCTTCAAGCGTAGGTAAAGGTCGAGCAAATCTCCCTCGCAAGGTCTATTACCAGTGTCCATTCCTTCACAATATGCCTTACCTCTGTAGTGGTATGTTTTACTCATTCCTGCTCACCTGCCTTATCACTTACGATTCCGAAGCTTTTCCTGATTGAATTTATTACCGCATTTCGTACGGCTTCTAAATTGTCGTACGCTGGTTTCAGTTTGCATTCTTTGCTGTATCCGTTGCATGGAATACCAAAAGCATATGCATTTCTGCAAATTCCGTTTTGCGATGCCAAACATTTACTCATTCCTGCTCACGCTCCTTTAGTGCCGCCTCTGCGGCTTCTTGTGTCAAAAATACGGTTTTACCAAATCTCCCTTCAAGTATGCATAGGGTCAGTATAAATTCGTCTGCAATCGTACAAGCTATGACAGGCTTCGTAGGTGTTCGATGTATGCAGTAAACCTTAGTTCCTACAGCGCATGGCAGCTCAATTAGCTTGCCCTGTTCTTCTAAATCTTCATAGTATGCAAGGCGTTCTATAACTTCTTTTTCTTTTTTGGCTTGTTCAACAATTACCTCCGCAACTCTATCCGGGTCAGCATAAAGCTGAACATATGCTTCGCCTTTTTCGTTTCTCTGGGTTAGCCTTTTGCTCATTCCTCTACCTCCGTGTTCCAACATTTCGAACACTCCTCTTTATCTTCGCAAACATAGTCAAAATCACGCAATCCAAGCATTTGCGCACAAACACATGGTTGTCCTTTTTTGTTTAGCACTACATTCGGAAACTTCTCCAAGAGTACATCTCTTCTCGTCTTTCGCGGGTGCTCCTCAGCCCACTTGCGGACGATTTTGGTGGCTTCAATAGGACATTCAATTTCAAACACTCTACAATTAAATCCTGAACCTGAAGCGTATTTACTGAGTGGACAAAGTGTGCAATCTACATTAAGACAACTTATTGCCTCATCCCTCATTCGTCCTAAGCTATCCAACATCCGCCTCTTTTCAACTAAATAATTAAATTCCATTGTCCACCTCCGCTAATTTTGCATATTTCCAAGCTTCTCTATTACTCACAAGATAAGCACCATCATAATTAATGCTCCAGCTCGTGCGACCACCTCGCCATGTCCAAACTTGATGGTCTTCGTTGTTATATTCAGCAAAATAACTGCGATACCAACGTTTATTATCATCCGATACCAGTATTGGTGTATCAACTGGCACTTTCGACCAGTCCACCTCTGGCTCAATGTATTCGGCATCAGCCCATTCTAGGGCTTCCATGCTACATGATGGAAGAACAGAATCCGCGAACAAGCATTTGCCGCATGACAATTCATCACATGTGCAGATTTTATTTGTATCTGTTTCGACTGCAACTCTTCGCCCCATTCTTGTAATCTTGTTAATCTCGTTTTTGTATTTTTCATAATTTGTCATACTCATTCTCCTTCTCCTTTCAGGCATTCAGCTTTACCTCTTCATACTTTACCGCCATGCTGCGCAGGCTCTTGATATCTGCGTAGATGTCCAGTATCTCCTGTTTTACTCTTTCAATAAACTTCTCCGCCTCTGTCGGCGTGTCTTGGATATTCCACACTATCATGTCATAGTGCCGAACCATCGTCATTTGCTCACCGTCTACAATGTAGTGCAGTCCTTTGATTTTGCTGTCTACTACATAGGCGGTGATGTTCGACAGCTCCATATCCCAACAATGGTACTTGGGGAATTTATACTGTTTCATTTACACTGCCCCATCCTTTGACTCTCTTTATGAATTTTTGCGCCTGATACTGCCCATATGTCAGCCGCCGAAGTCTTGCTTGCTCGTTGATGTCGGGTATATGCGTCTCTCGCTTGTTCGGCTTGTGAAAATTCTCTCGGCATTCATCACAGCAGTATTTTCTGCCCCGCAAGACTTCAAACTCTACTCCACAGTTTTTGCATTGTTTAATCATCTTCTGTCTCCTTCCACCGCTGACCGCAGAGCGGACAAAATGCATAATCGTCCACGCTTCCCGATTCAGCTATCATGCCACGCTTACATCTTGGGCAGATGAAACGCCCGCTTTCCTCAACTTCGGGTATCATCACTTCTTGATACTGCATGATTTTTTCGATGTACTTGAACATATATCGAATCTGATAAATCGTGTCCGCACCTGACCTCCGCTCGCTCGCCCGGCGCAACCGCTCGAGCCATCTAATCGCGGCTTTCGGTGTCAATTTGTTCTTTTTTGGTGTCATTTCTTGCTCCGTATAATGTCATCCAATCGTCAAATGTCATTGTTACTAAAATTTCATGGTTGTTCTTCTTGTGGAATACCGCCGGAAGTTCATCCAGCTTTGCGTCTCGCTCGGCTTGTTCCACCCACTCATACAGCTGCATTTTCTCTTGGTGCTTCGCTTCGATATGGATTCCCGGCAGTCCTACCACATCCGCGTCGCCGTTTGCTCCGCAGTATTGCTGACCTCTTCGGCAGTTATAGCCGTACACTCTCAGTCTGCCCGCAAGCTCCCTCTCGAACCTCGCGCCTTTGGATTTGCTGTTTATCATCGTTTCCCTCCTCGCGTTCGTTTTAGTGCGTTATACCTCGAATTAAAAGCCTCTGTGCTTGTCTCGCTAAAAAGGCACCTCTTCAGAAACAGCCGCGAAGCCTTCCGGAATAGGCTCGTCATATTCCTGTCGTGTTCCCTGTCTGTCTCCCCATTCTAAAAATTCTACTCTGTCAGCTATGACATCTGTGGTGTAAACGGTCGCACCGTCCTTATTGGTGTAGCTCCCGGTCTGCAATCTGCCTTGAACCCCTACCAATCTTCCCTTTGCAAGGAATCTTTCGCAGTTCTCAGCCTGTTTGCCGAAGCATATAACCCTCGGAAAGTCTGCTTGCTTCTTTTCGTCTTTTTTCACGGGTCTGTCAATGGCAACGGTAAATGTGCATACCGCTGTCTGTGTGCCTGATGTGTATCTTACTTCCGGGTCGCGGGTAAGGCGACCAATTAAAACTACTGAATTCATTTTGCCTCCTGTAAATAATCTTCAAATTTCATTTGTTCTAATGGTTTCCGTGCGAGCATTTCATTCTTCGCCCGCTCATAAAAATTTCTGTCAATTTCAAATCCATATGCATTTCGGTTGAGTTCGATTGCTGCTCTAAGTGTTGAACCACTTCCACAGCACGGGTCAATTACCGTGTCGCCCTCGTCTGTGAATATCTCAATCAACTTCTTAAGCAATCCAACCGGCTTTTGTGCCGGATGTATTTTCGGAATATCCTTTCCGTCTTTTTCCCAACTAAACCAGTTGAACACCATATGCCCCGTTCCGCGAATGTTTTTTCCGTTTTCGTCAATCTGCAAGCCGTTTCTGAATTTCGGAAGTTTGTCTCGGTACAGAAGCAATGCATATTCTGTTGCGCCAACTACACGCATGTTTGCCTTTAAGACTTGTGGGCTGTAATTCTTGATAAACACAAGAGGTATGTAGTTATTAAATCCATGCTTTTTTGCCGCGTTTATCAAAGTTGACTGCTGTTCAAAGGAACAGAATACAATCATGCACGGGCTGTTGCTGCTTCGTCCTCTTCCCTGCTTTGATGTGTCCTCTTTTTTCATCATTTTGTGGCAAAAATGAAAATATTCGTAAAGGTTAAAATTAAAGTCGGAATTGAACGCTGCCTTTTTTGCGAATTTGCTTTCGCCGTTTTTGTTGTCGCCGCCGTTGTACCACATCGGATTACTGCCGTAAAAGTTATTGCCGACATTGTAAGGCACATCAGCAATGATTAACTGGGCGGGCGGTATTGCATATTTCTTGTAATTTTGCATAGAATCTCTGAATATCTCACATTTTACCCTATTCATGTTTTATCCTCTCCAATTGTCTGATCAGCTTAAATGCTCTGCACTCTCTAACATCTTCTTCAATCCCGAACAGGATTTTCAGCTGTTCGAGCATTATTTCAACATCGCCGATTTCCTCGGCAATCGCATTCTTCAGCCCTTTCAGCTGCTGTGCGTCGTCGCCGGTATATCGCCAAAATTTTGTTATCGCCTGTGTAAGCTCCGCCATCTCTTCAATGGTCTGCCGGCTTTGCGGCTCTATCCCGTAGTGCCGGGCGATTTGTTCTATAGGTCTCATTGTTCCTCTCCTTTCAATGCCATTTCCATTTGCGGAAAATCATTTTTAACTTTCTGTCTGCGGATAGACTGTCCGTTCATTACTACCGGGTGGCAGCGTTCAAGGACTCTGTCATAAATTCTTCGTTTGCCGATATCCGAAGCCTTTTTTATCTCTTCCGTCGTCAAATTCGTTGTAATAATCATCGGCAATCCCGAACGATAGCGAGAATCGATTATGTTAAAAACCTGTTCCTGCATGTATTCTGATTCTCTTTCAGCCCCTAAATCGTCGACAATCAGTAATGCGTACCGATTCAACCCGTCGATGTATTCCTGCCTGCCATCGAATGACGATTGCAAGATATTAACCATCGTTGCAAAATTCGTCATCAGAACTTTGTGTCCGTCATCTATGAGCCGATTCGCTATACATGCCGATGTATGACTTTTCCCCGTTCCGACGGTTCCACAGAAAAGAAGCCCTTTTCCTGAAGCTTTAAACTCATCAAACTGCTCCGCATATCTCTTCCCGATTCTAAGCATTTCGCTGTCGTGTGAGTTTTCAAACTTGCACTCGCTCAATGCGGATTTACCAAAGCAAATTGCCCGATTGCGTCGTTTTTCCTCTTCGTCCTCTTTTTCTCTCGCCGCTTGCAATTCTTTCTTTCTGCAATCGCAAATGCAGTGAACTTTGCGCTCCTCGCCGAGTATGTTTATTGTGGTTTCGGTAGCTTGTCCGCATACTGAACAGCGCATTACACCATCCTCGCCTATGTATTCACTTGGACTTTTCGGAACATTGTCCGATATCTGTTCAATCATTTTTCACCTCTTTCGCCTCAAAATAAATCGTCTAAATCGTCAGCAACAGGTGTTTCGCAAAACCTTCTTTGCGTTCTTGTAGGGTGGTGAACACTCTCAGCCGTTCCCTGTCTCTCCCATGTTCTGACCGCTGCTTGCCAGTTTTTCATTTTGTTCTTGCCAACCATCCAACCGTTGGCGGTGTAATAATCAACAAACCTTTGCGCGTCCACGCTGTTGTTTCTTTCGGTACAATAGGCTCGTACTTCATCGATTGTAGGTGCTACGAACCTCTCACGCGCGCGCGCGTTTTTGTTGTTATATATATTATTATCATTGTTGTCATTGTTGTTTGTGTCCGCAAACTGTCCGCAAACTGTCCTTTTTTCGTCCTTTTTCTGTCCTTTTGCGTTTTGCACATCGTTGTAAAATGCGTAATTTTCAATGACTAAAGCCGTTATTTTGCCTGTCCTTTTTATGTCCAACATTGCGTCTGTTTTGAGTGTGTTTAGGAAATCACGCACCTTGTGTCTGCTCCACCCCCAACGGTTAGATAACTCTGATAAACTTAGGCTTACTGTCCCCCTTTCAAATGTCGTTATTTGATTCTTGTAAGGCTTCTTTACTTCTTCGTGATTTGCAAGCATAATGAGGTCAATCCATGCTTGACCTTTGCTGAACGGTTTATCGTTCCATAACCAATGGTCTTGGAGCTGCCTGCTAATCGGGACCCAGCCTTTTCCCAATTTAACCACCTGCCTTTTTTGCGAATTTAAGCGTTACTTTTTCTCTGTTGCCTATCTCTTTCTTGGTGCACCCCTCTCCTGCCGGGCAACCTCTCGGCTGTCCGGTTTCGAGTAAATAGTCAAAGCATTTTGTGCCTCCGTAATGCCCCCGGAAGAGGTACTTGCACCCTTGACAAGATTTGTCTATTGTGTGTTCCATTGCTCCTTCAACCTTTCGATTTCATCTGGTGTCATTGTTTCAATTCCTTGTTCTTTGCAATCCGCTACAATTGCGTCAATTAGCCTTGACATCTCTTTAGTGTCGTATGTACTACTACCAAAGTAACAGACAATGTTTTCGTAATTGGGAAGCTTTGATTTTCCAAGCCTTTCGCATACCCATCCAAGCCCTTTTCGCTCCCAGTTTTTTATCCATCTATCAACTGCGTCCTCACGAATTGGTACAATCTCATATGTTCCATAATCTTTTACATATTCCCTATAAAGTTTCTCTTTTTTTACTGGGGTCTTTTCTTTGCTCAATTCCATTGCCAACGCGCCCAAAAGAGACCAACAGTAATTGTTTGCGTCAATGCTCCGTTTGCGCTTTGTAGGCTCGATTTTGATTGTGTAATCTTTGGTCGGGTCTATCTGTCCGACGGTGTCTAAAAACTCGTGTGCGGCGCGAATTTGCCCTTTCTCAAGGGGTATAATTAAGTTGTCTTGCCTGTAGAGAAGTTCGAGCCGGGGTTGTTCCTTAATCTTCATCGTTTCCACCTACCCATGAATATTTGTCATACACCAATTTCTTCTCGTCCCAGTTCTTATAAGCGCTGTTCAGATAGTCTCTGATGTATCTTCCGAATTCTTCGCGATACCCGCCATTATCATACTTGAAGTGGCAATCCCTACATAGCATTACAAGGTTTTCGGGAATACCCATGCCCCCTTGCGCCCTACTGATGTAGTGGGCGCATTCGAGGAACCACGGTCTGCCGCATAGTATGCAGCAGTCTTTGTCTCTCTTTCTGACTTTCCGTCGGGTATCCGGGGATATTTTGGTATGTTCCTTCATGCTCATTGTTCCGTCGCCCTCGCGTTCTCAATGTCTTTTAGGATAATCATAGCTTTGCCGTGTTGTTCTTTCGTCATTTGACCTTTGCACCCGACTTCCGCTAAAATCTTTTTGTAATCTACTTCAAATTTTTTGCATAATTCAAGAAATGTTTTCTTTTCGACTGCTGTTGCGAGCTTTTCGCCCTCTTTAATGATTTCTTGCTGATGAATTGCATTCGTGACTTCTTCGGCTGACGCAATCGAACTATCAACGCCAATCCCGCAGAATCCTAAAGCCCTGCCAACAGCTGATGTTTCGCAGTTTTCGATATACGATGTTTTATTGATGTAAGACGAACTCTCTTTTTCGTATGCAAACCCGGTTCCTAATACTTGTCCATCTCCATTGCATACTGTAGTTTTCATCACAACGATTCCGTTTTGAATGTCAACTATTTCAGTAACAATAGAACCGTTTGGCTCTAACTCTCTAAATCCCATAACGCGCTTATTAACTTCGATGTATTTCTTTCCTTTAACATCCACGCCCTTGAGATTTTCGTTAATCTTCTTTAATTCTTGCCAATCCATCAGTTTATCCTCTCTTTCAAATTATTTATGCACTCTTCGCATACTAAATCGTTTCCTACTCTGTAGCCGTAATCTTCAGGTATATATTCATTGCACCATGCACATAACGGCTGTTTTTCCAAATCTAATTCCTTCCTACGTTCATGGATTTTCCATGCGTCATAGTTATCGGGTACTCTATCCATCTCTGCTTCCCCCTTTTTTCAACCGTCATATTTGTCCATATTATCTTTGTGGTTATCTTCCATGCATTCAATACAAATGTATTTCCCGTCTATTTCGTATGCATAATCTTCCCTGATATGTTGATTACATTCGCAGCATATAGGTCTATGGTCGTACTCATGTTCTAAAGCGTCGAGATACCTATCTGCGTCATAAAACGGGTCGTCAGTTCTCGCTACAAAAACCATCCATTATCACCTACCTTTTGCATTACTCTACCTCCTTAAATTCTCCGTCAATTAACTGATAGAATGTATCTTCCTTGATTCTTTCTCCGTCCACTTGTTCGGTCTTAACGCAATCCGGAGCCCACCTTTCCTTGTCTTCATCGTATTTCCACTCCGCAAGCGTTATCCAGCTACCTTTTTTAGCTTTTGCTCTGCTGTTGAATCCTGCACACATGATCACGCTATCTTCACCGCTTGAATCTATCTTCGCGTAATCGCCGCTACTGCCTATCTTCGCGGAATTGCCGCTACTGCCTATCTGCGCGGAATTGCCGCTACTGCCTATCTGCGCGGAATTGCCGCTACTGCCTATCTGCGCGGAATTGCCGCTACTGCCTATCTGCGCGGAATTGCCGCTACTGCCTATCTGCGCGGAATTGCCGCTACTGCCTATCTGCGCGGAATTGCCGCTACTGCCTATCTGC
>OIYR01000148.1_pt1 | contig 39540 bp, 35 predicted proteins | sample 1588221 | NCBI WGS metagenome assembly OIYR01 (sample SAMN03283292) | human gut metagenome | biome: human-associated habitat; material: feces | host: Homo sapiens | place: Peru | collected 2012
AACGCAATTGAATTTGCTAAAAATTTAGGATTAAATATCATAAAAGAAAATCCGAAATTCGGCACAGTTCGGGTATTACTTAACGATGAAGAAATTGATATAAAACCATCATATATAGAATATATAAAAAAAGATGAAGCATACAGATTATCTCCAAGATATCAGTCAGATAAAGAATTTTGGAATGAATATATAAAAAACTTAAAATGTAAAAATGAATATGAAATGCCAAAAGATAAAAAATGCAAAAGGATAGAAAAAGCGATAGAAAAAGAATTGTTTGAAAAAATATCATCTTTTTGTTGCGAAAATAAAATTAGTGAATATGCGTTTTTGTTGGGCATAATTTCAGTTTATTTTTCAAAAATTTTTAATGAAGATGAAATTATAATAGGAACTCCATTTTTAAATAGAAGAAAAGCTGATAAAGAATTAGAAATGATGGGAATGTTTATTGCAACTCTACCTATAAATATTATAACAAAAAGAGAGATGACTTTTATTGATGTTTGCAAAAATATAACTACTACAAATTTACAATGTTTTAAACATTCAAAATATCCATATTATGAAATACAAAAGGCATATCAAGATTTCTCAAAAGAGAACATTAACTTATATGAAATAGCCTTTTCATATCAAATAAACAAATTGGAGGTAACACTTGATGGAGATACTGGCAAGACAACTTGGATTCCAAATGATACTCAAGCTAATCCATTGTTAATAAGCTATGTTAATCATTTTGGAGAAAATCTTTTATATTATGATTTTCTATTAAATTGTATGAATAAAAATGATATAGATGATATGCATGAACGAATTATGGGAATTATTAAACAAGTTTTAGAAAACAAAGCTATAGAGATAAAGGACATAACACCTCTTTCAGAAACGGATAAAAAACTAATTACCCAATTTAATAATACAGGTAGTGTAGGAATAAATAATCAAACTATAGTGTCAAGATTTAATTGCATTGTAGATGAAAATAAAAATAAAATTGCATTAATTTGTGGAAATAATAAAATAACGTATGAAGAATTGAATAACAAAGCAAATAACTTATGCTGTAACATACAAAAAGAGGGAATATATGGAGAAAATATTCCGATCATTTTAGATAACGAAATCAATTTCATTATAAGTATTTTAGGTGTTTTAAAATCAGGTAATCATTATATTCCGATTTTACCTGAAGAATCAATAGACAGAGTAAAGTATATTATAAAAGATTCAAAATCAAAAATATTGATAACAAATACCAAATATATCAACACTATCAAAGTAAATGATATAGAAATAATCAATTCAAATTGGATAGAAGAGATGTTAATGTATGCTAAAAGAGATGATGTAGGAATTGTTGGAGCAAAATTATTATTTAGCGATCGTTCTATACAGCATGCTGGTGTTATAATTGGAATAAGGGGACTAGCTGGACATTTATATAGGGAAGTTCAAGAAGAGGATGTACCTAAATATCCAAATATTGATCTTATTCAGGATATGTCAGCAGTAACAGCCGCATGTTTTATGGTGAGAAAAGAATTATATGATGATGTATGGGGATTTGATACAAGTTTTGCTGTTAATTTTAATGATGTTGATTTTTGTCTAAAAGTTAGAGAGAAAGGATATCTTGTTGTTTATAATCCATATGTAACAGCATATCATTATGAATCTAAATCTAGAGGGGTTGATACGGAAAATTCCGAAAAGCAAAAAAGGTTTGTAAATGAATATAATATGTTTGTTACAAGGTGGAAAAGGGAAATTGAAGCAGGTGATCCATATTATAATAAAAATTATAGATTAGATGTAGATATTCCAGAAATAAATTATAACAAAATAGCATATTAAATCTATTTTATGCATTATTGGTACATTCTAATTAGAAATAGGAGGAAATTTTTATGCGTTTTAAAAAATTCTTTTCAAATAAATTTTTAACTTTAACAATAAATTTTTTTAAAAATATACTTAACAAGTTCAATTTTATTATTGAGTTCTGTTTATCAATAGCCTTAGCTATATTTAGTTTTAATATATTTTATTTTAAAAAATATGCTGGATACTTTGATAAAATTAATCTTATATTTACTTTTATATTTGTAATATTAATTGCATTTTTAATTTATTATGATGTGAAAAGAATTGGTTGGAAAGTTGAAAGAACTTTTTTGTACTTGGCTATACCTATAAGTATAATCTATTCTGTATTTTTATTACCAGGAAATGTTCCAGATGAGCGTTTACATTTTTTTAGAGCTTATAGTATATCTGACGGAAATTTAATAACAAATATTCAAACTCAAAAAGAAGCAATTCCAGGTGATATTATGTCAATGCGAGATTATAAATTGGATACATATGATCAATATAAAGCTATAATTGGTGAGAAAACTAATTATACTTCTGAAATTAGAGAAGAATATAATCCGGCTGGAGGCTATCCTTTTATAATGTATGTTTTTCCAAGTATTGCAATTTTAATTGGAAAAATTTTAGGATTAAATATTTATTTGGTATTTAATTTAGCTAGAATATTTAATATTATATTTTTCTTAATTTGTGGATACTATTCTATAAAATACATTCCATTTGGAAAATTGATTGTTTTTGCTTTTTTACTTAATCCGTTGATGATACAAGAAGCTGCGTCAGTCGCTTCAGATGCATTTATTAATGCTACTACTATATTTTTTATTTCATTTAGCATTTATTTAATGTTTTTAAAGCGAGAGATTATATTAAGTGAAAAAATAATATATATAGCTCTAATTATAGCAATTTCTTTTGCAAAGTATATATATTTTCCTCTTTCTTTTATATCTATACTTTTATTTTGGAGTAAAGGATTTAAGGAGAAAAAAAATAAAATATTTATAATTTTAACCTTAATACTATCAGTAATACTAGGTTTTCTATCATATTATATTGGAACATTGTATGAAGATGTAAGGCCATATGTATTAGATAATAATATAAGTTCAAAAGGACAAATAGCGTTTATTTTAAATAATCCTTTAGGATTCGTTAAGGTTTTAATAAGGAATTTATATTTAAATGGTGAGACATATAACTATCAACTATGGGGAGGAAGTCTTGGATTCTTAGAAATAAATAATAGAGGCATTCTTGTATATATGTATTTATTTATTTTAATTTTTTCTGCATTTTTAGAAAAATCAGAAATATCTTTAAGCAAATTACAAAAAGTATATATATTAATGATTTGTTTTGGAATAGGAGTTTTGGTATTTTCAGGTTTGTATCTTACTTGGACGCCAGTTGGACATAATTTAATTGACGGAATACAGGGAAGGTATTTTATCCCAGTAATGTTATTACCATTTTTATGTTTAATTATGAAAAATAAATATATATCATTTGAGAAAAAAAATGTTATAAAGTTTATAAGTGTTTTTTTGATATATTATAATTGTATAACAATGTTAAATATTATAAGGTTTTTTAGTTAAAGTTTTAAAATTGTTAAGGAAGTGAAATAATGAAAGTACTTTTAGTAATTCCTGCATATAATGAAGAAAAAAATATATTAAATGTATATAAAAGTATAAAAAAATATAACGATAAAGCTAAAGAAAAAGATAGCATTAGAATAGATTATGTTATTATTAACGATGGCTCGTCTGATAGTACGTTACAAATATGCAAAGAAAATAACTTGAATGTTATAAATTTAATTACTAATTTAGGAATTGGTGGAGCGGTTCAAACTGGGTATAGGTATGCATTTCAAAACGACTATGATATAGCCATACAGTTTGATGGAGATGGCCAGCATGATATAAATTATGTTAATAGTATATGTACACCAATAATCAAGGATCAAATTGATTTATGTATTGGTTCAAGGTATATTGATAACAATTCTAGTAAATTTAAATCTACATTTATGAGAAGATTTGGAAAAAATATTATATCTTTTTTTATAAAGGCATTTTGTGGAAAGAGAATTACAGATCCAACTTCAGGTTTCAGGGCAGCTAATAGGAATATAATTAAATTTTTTTCTGAAAACTATCCAACAGACTATCCTGAACCTGAATCTATTGTAAATGTAATAAAAGAAGGCTTTAATGTTAATGAAGTCCCTGTTTCAATGAATGAGAGAACAGGGGGAAAATCATCTATAAACTTTTTTAAAAGCGTTCATTATATGATTAAAGTATCCATTTCAATTATTATTGATAGTATGAAATTTAAAAAGAAAAGAAAAGTTGAGGAGGAATAATATATGGCTATTTCATTGAAATTTGCATTAATTATAATAACTATAATATATTTACTATTTATTATTAATGCAGTAAGGAAAAAGAATATGCAAACTTCAATTGCTATTTTTTGGATATTAACAGGAGTTTTGTTAATTATTGCTATTGCAATACCAAATTTAATTGAATCCATTTCTAATTTTCTTGGATTTGAGAAAGCATCAAATATGGTATTTTGCTTGACTATTTTTATCTCATTTTGTGTAAATTTATTTCTCACAATTTTAATTGCTAAATTGGAAAATAGATGTACGATGTTAGTTCAAGAAGTTTCTATTTTAAATAAAAAAATAGAGGATTTGAAAAAAAATAATTATAATGTAAATAAATAATAATTTACATTGTAATAAAAAATAGATTTTTATAATAAATAATTTGGAGGTGGATATGAAAATAATATTAATTTTTATATATTTATTACTTACTCTTTCAGGGTTAGTATTAATGAAAAAAGGTGGTAATCCTGGAAAAATTAAGATTAGTAAAGTTGATATAAATCTATCAATGAGTCCAATAAGTGCACTTGGATTTGTATGTTATTTGTGTAGTTTTTTATTATTTACCAAAATTGTATTAATGTTTGATTTAAGTTATATTATGCCAGTCGTAACAGGAATTGTGCAGGTTATGACGTTAATAGTTGCAAACATATTTTTTAAAGAAAAAATTAGCAAAGCTTCAATTGTAGGTGCAAGTATGGTTATAGTTGGTATTGTTGTTATGAATTTAAAATTAGTATAGAGGTGAATTTAATGAAATTGGACTTAAAGAAATTTATATTAGTAGTAATGTATATTTTTCTCACTATTGCAGGGCTTGTATTAATGAAAATTGGTGGGAATACAGGAAATATTAAACTTGAAAAAGATTGTTTTATATTTTCAATGAGTTTTTTAAGTTTATTTGGTTTTATATGTTATATAACAAGTTTCCTTATATTTACAAACATTGTTGTAAAATTCAAATTAAGTTATATTATGCCTGTAACAGCAGGATTAATACAGGTATTAACTTTACTATCTGGATATACCATTTTTAAAGAAAATGTGACGATTAACGGAATTATAGGTGTAATTTTAGTAATATTAGGAATTGTAGTAATGAACATAAAATCATCAAAATGTAAGAATTAATTTTATGGAGGATCTATCTATGAAAAAAATAAAAGTGTTACCGAAAAAGTATTATATTTTAATTCCTATTATTGTATTATTTTCTTTATTTTTGATAGGCTGTATTTTGTTTTTTTATAAAGAGGTAAATAAGAGGAGTGATAAGTTTACGGTTACTTCAAATTCTGATTTAAACCAAAATCTGAAAGATAATAATGATTTAGATTTAAAAGAAAAAGAACTGAAAGTACCTGTAAGCGTAAATGCTACTATTCCAATATTTATGTATCACTTTGTAAGGGAAGATACAGGTGATTATGAGTATCCAGAAAATATGATGAGACCAAGTATGCTTAAATCACAACTACAGTATTTAAAAGATAATAATTTTGAAACAATATATATATCAGATATTGAAAATATACATGAATACCAAAAACCAGTTGCACTGACCTTTGATGATGGATGGGAAGATTTTTATATTAATGCTTTCCCATTATTTAAAGAGTATAATATGAAGGCGACGTTATATGTTATAACAAGTCTTATAGGGACACCTGGATATTGTAATTTAAATGAATTGAGGGAATTAAAAGAAAGTGGAATAGTGGATATTCAAAGCCATACGGTAAGTCATCCTAGACTCGCATTATTAACTTTAGAAAATGCAAAAAAAGAAATGAAAGATTCAAAGGAATATTTAAAAAATAACTTAGATATAGATTCTGATACCATATGTTATCCTTACGGTTCTTTTAATGGTAATGTAGAAAATATTGCAAAAGAACTTGGTTATAAATATGGATTGGCAATGGATGGTGGAATTTACTATACACAGAGTCATAAAGATTTATATTCTATACCTAGGATTTATGCTAATAGATCCATGACTTTATCCTCATTTTCAAACTTTTGCAGTAAATCAAATGTAAAAGTGACTTGGGAATAAGAAGGGAAATGTTTTATGAAAACAGCAATTATTGTTTTAAACTATAACGATTATGATAATACGCAAAAATTTGTGAAAAGTATCCAAAATTATAATATACTTAATAAGATAGTTATAGTAGATAATTATTCTAGTAAAAAAGATGAGTTGAGTTTGTTGAAAAAATTAGAATGCTCAAAGGTTGATGTCATATCTTCTGAAAAAAACGGAGGGTATGCATATGGAAATAATTATGGGCTTTATTACCTAGATAATAAATATGGAAAAGATTTTTTTGATTATGTGATAATTTCCAATCCTGATGTTTATGTAAGCGAGGAAACTATAGAAAAATCAATTAATTTTTTACAATTAAATACAAATTCAGTAATCGTAGCACCAAGAATGTTTTTTAAGAACGGACCTGCAAGAAGAAGTTCATGGAAAAAAAGAAGTATATTTATAGATATTGCGAATTCTACTAGATTAACTCAGTTTTTATTTTACTTTATATTTAAAAAGGGAGAATATCTAAAAAAAGATTTTGAAAACGATATATTAAAGGTTGATGCAATTGCTGGTTCATTTTTTATTGCAGATATAAATAAGTTTAGAAAAATAGGATATTTTGATGAGAATACATTTTTGTTTTATGAGGAAGACATATTAGGAGAAAAGGCTAAAAAACAAAATTATGACATTTATAGCTTAAATAAATTAAAATTTATTCATTATGATAGTCAGACAATCGGTAAATTAGTAAGTGCTTTTAAAAAACAGGATATCCTTTTTAATAGTAGAATATATTTTCATAAAAAATATAATAAAGCAAATTTTTTTCAAATCACTATTTTAAGTATTTTACGATATATACGAAAGTTTGAACTCCTTTTTGAAATACCATTAAAAAAATTAGTACATAAAATAATTGACATTTAATTCTTTGAATGTTAAAATAATAGTGCATATAATAAAATATTGGCAAGAGTAATATTATCTCTTGCCATTTTGATTATATAAGAAATGAGGTAAAGTTATGAAAAAAATATTAGTAACAGGTGGAGCAGGATACATAGGTACACATACAAGTGTTGAGCTTTTAAACGCAGGATATGAATTAGTTATATTAGATAACTTTTCAAATAGTAAACCAGAGGCTTTAGAAAATGTAAAAAAAATAACTGGAAAAGATTTTAAATTTTATAAAGGAGATATGATTGATAAAGATTTCCTAGATAAGATCTTTGCAGAAAATGAAATAGGTGCAGTAATTGATTTTGCAGCATATAAAGCTGTTGGAGAGTCAGTACAAAAGCCAGTTGAATATTATACAAATAACGTAGCAACAGTTTTATCTTTACTTGATAGAATGAAAGCACATAATGTAAAAAAATTAGTATTTTCATCTTCAGCAACAGTTTATGGTGATCCAGAAATTGTTCCTATAACAGAAGATTGCAAAACTGGAGGAACTACAAATCCATATGGAACATCAAAACTTATGGTAGAGAGAATATTAAAAGATTTATATAAATCAGATAATGAATGGGATATTGCAATACTTAGATATTTTAATCCAATCGGTGCACATGAAAGTGGTTTAATAGGAGAAGAGCCTAACGGAATACCAGCAAATTTAATGCCATATATTGCAAAAGTTGCAAGTGGTAAATTAGAAAAATTATCTGTATTTGGAAATGACTATGATACACATGACGGAACTGGTGTAAGAGATTATATTCATGTTGTAGATTTAGCACGTGGACACGTTAAAGCTTTAGAAAAATTAGATAAAGAAGGAAGAGGTCTGTACATATATAATCTTGGTACTGGAACAGGATATAGCGTACTTGATATTGTAAATGCATTTGAAAAAGCAAACAATATAAAAGTTCCATATAGTATAGCACCAAGAAGAGCAGGCGATATAGCAAAATGTTTTGCAGATCCTAAAAAAGCAAGGGAAGAGCTTGGATTTGTTGCAAGCAAAACGCTTGAGGATATGTGTAAAGATGCATGGAATTTTGAGAATAAATAATACATAGTAGTAAAGTGGGGGTGAGTTTACCTCCACTTTTATGTAACCAATTTTAAATAAATTTAGTAAAATTGTTTGACATTGTATCAAATATATAATATAATTTATAAATAAGAGGTGTTTGTTATGTCTGAAAAGAAAGATGTTTTTGATAGTTTGAAGGAAAATACAAAAGAATTAAATAAAATGAAAGATACAATTGAAAGATTAAAAGAAGATTTAAATATATTAAATGGATCTTCAAATGATAAGGAGGATTAATTATGGCGTTTTCTGATGAATTAAAAAATGGTGTAAAAATAGATGTTGAGGGATATAACCAAGAGATTAATAATTATATTCCAAGACTTAAAGATGAGTATATAAAAGAGAATGACACTTTTATAGGTAATTATTTTTCCTCAAAGATTAAAGATTCTAATATTGATTTATCTGGAGTGCCTTATGAACGTAAAAAGGCAATGGCACTTAAGGAATTTGCTAAATATGATTTAGAGAATGGAACAAATTATGAAGAAGATTTTAACAAAGAGTATGAAAAATATTTAAATAAATTTGCAAAAAATAAAGAGAAGATTATTCATATTTTGATTCATACGCAAGATGAGTTTGCAGAAAAAATCAAAGAAACTGAGGAAAAACTTAATGAAGCAAGTGATGAATTATTTGAACAAAAAAAAGAAATTAAAGAAAAAGAAGATAAAATCCAAGAGGAAAAAGATGCAATAGCAAATTTAAAAAGTGAAATTAAAGAAATAAATAAAGAACTTGAAATATTAAATGATAAAATAAAAGATTTGACATTAGAAAAAGAAGCATTGGAAGAAAAGGAAGATTTATCCCCAGAAGAAAAAGAAAGACTAGAAGAAATTAAAAAAAGTTTAAATCCAATGATAGAAGAATACGAAAGTAAAGAAAAGCTAAGAGATGGAAAAAATGATGAAATAAATACAAAAGATCAAAATATTAAAAATTTAGAAAAAGAAAAATCTGATTTACAAACAAAACATACAGAATCACAGAAAATATATAATGATGCAAAGGAATCAGTTGAAAAAGCAAAGGAAGCATATGTAAAAAATGGAGAAGAAATTTTAAGGGTCGCAAAAGAAAATGATATAGATGTGGATGGAATTTTAAATAAAAAAACTAATGATGGAAAAGAAAATAAAGAAAAAATGAAAGATGAGAAAGTATCTAAAGATGCAAAAGCTGCGACTACAGGATCGGCTGGGGCTGTTGTAAATCCAGTGGAACAAGAGAGTGCTAAATTACCAACAAATTATTCTGCAGATGCCATGAATGATTTTGCTAGATGTTCAAATTCATCTGATAGAAAAGCTACATTTATAGATAACCCAGCAGGATATGCAGCATTATGTGATTCACTAAAGAATAGAAGTATGTTAAATTTTTGGAAAAATCATAGGGTAAAGAGAGCTTTAGCTGATAATAATAAAGAACTTTTAAAAAATATGAAGGACTCATCTGAATATTTAATTTTATTAGATGATGCTTTAGGCTCTGATCTAAGTATTGAAGAAATGGAAATTTTTGAAAATTTATTTGATAAAGATTCTCCTGATAATATTTTAAATGGTTTTTCAAAATATACAGATAAAGATATGGAAAACTTATACAATGTTGTAAATAAACTTAACTCTAAAGACTTTAGCAATAATCCCGAACTTGCAAAAAAAATTAATTCTGATATAATGCCATATATAAAAAGTGGAGTATTAAATGACCTTGCAAATAGGAAAATTCTTGGAAGATTTAACTCAAAATATGAAATGACAGGAAAAAATCAACGTATTAATTATATATCAAATGAACTTGCATCATATTCAGCTAAACATGGTATAAATTCAAATATTAAGGAAAATATCAATCCATTTACATCCAGATTATATCAAGGAGTAAATAAAGAAGTACCTGTAAATAGCCAACCTACAAAAACACCAACTAAAAGTACTCCAGAAAAATCAAGATAAATGAAAAAAACAATACTTATTACAGGTGGTGCAAAAGGGATTGGAAAGAGAATTTCATTTGATTTTGCAAAAGCAGGATATAATGTTTGTATAAATTACAACAAATCTGAAAGAGAAGCTATGCTTTTAAAGGATGATCTAGCCAAAGAAGGTTGTAGTGTAGTTATATATAAAGCAGACATAACCAAAAATGAAGAAGTACACCAAATGGTAAATGATGTTATTAATACTTTTGGAAAAATTGATGTGTTAGTAAATAATTCAGGTGTTTGTGATTATAACCTATTTACAGATATTAGTAATGAAAAGATAAAAGAATTAATCGATGTAAATATTTATGGCACTATAAATGTTACAAAAGAGGTTTTAAAACAGTCAATGATAAAAAATCACGAAGGTAATATTATAAATATTTCATCTATTTGGGGAATAACAGGTGGCTCATGTGAAGTTATATACTCTATGACAAAAGCTGGGATAATAGGGTTTACAAAAGCCTTAGCAAAAGAAGTAAGTATGTCAGGAATTAGAGTTAATGCAGTTGCACCAGGAGCTATAAAAACAGAAATGATATCTAACTTAACAAATGATCAATTAGAAGAATTAAAAAGTGAAATACCGCTTAATAGGCTTGGGAATGTAGGAGATGTTTCAAATGCAGTAATGTTTCTAGCATCAGATAAATCAAGTTACATTACAGGTCAAGTTATAAGCCCAAATGGAGGTATGGTTATATAATAAAAAATTCGATCTTATGTTTTATATGGATCGAATTTTTTTATTTTTATTGAAAATATCATAAGTTTAATAAATTATATTTAATAATTTTATTTTTTTTCTCTGTTCATGTTTTCCCACTCTTTTAATTTTATTTTATATTCAATCATTTGAGTTAGATATTTATAATACATATACTGTTGTTCATAATACATATTTGGACTTACCATTTGTTGTACTTCCATACCAGGCATTGCTTGAGTTTGTGGAATATTTTGTGCTTGAGAATTTTGCATATTTGAATTTTGTAAATTAAAATTATATGGATCGAAAAATCCTTGAGTTTTATCCATTTTATTCATACCTCCCAAAAAATATATAAAAAATGTATAAGTTAAATTATTTTATACATAATAATAATGTAAACACATTCAAAAAGTTTACCCCCCTTCTTTTTTGTGGCCTATATTTTTATAGGCTACTTTTTTTCGTATAACATAATATATAAACAAAAAAATGATTATTAAAAATGTAGATATCAAATATGAGATTTTCATATTGGAAATATAGTTTGCTCTTTCATAATTATCAATATCGCTATATACGCATATAGTTTCGTAATCAATTATATTTGTATATGTTAATACAATATATGTAATAACCATAGATAATATACCATGTATGAATTTTGAAATAACAAGCTTACTAAATGAAAAATTATATTTAGATATGCAAGAATATATTTGTGATATAATGCACATACCACTAAATCCAAGTAGAAATGATGTAACAATTATTTTTGTCTTTATATCAAGCGTACTGTTTACAACGTTATTTGCACCACCAGTTACTTCAAATAATCCAGATATTATTGATGAAGTACTATTTGAAAAATTCATAAATTTTAGAATATTATCTAAAATGCAAAACAACAAATTAAAAATAATTATAAATCCTAAAATCATAGAGAGTGTTATAAAAGTATTTTTAATACATTTTTTTATAATTTCAAATAAATTTTCATTTCTACTTTTATTATTTTGGTTAAAACTATTTAAATTTTGAACTTTTTTGTGTATAATAATAGAAGGTTGTTTTTTACGGATAAAAATACCAATTAATATAGATGAGATATAATGTGAGATTGCAAGAAGTATTCCTATATAAATATTATGAAAAATTCCAATTCCTATGGTAGATAGTATAAATGCAGGATTACAGTTGTTTATAAATAAAAGAAGTTTATCAGCTTCATATTTTAAAATCTCACTATCTTCGTAAAGTTTAGATACAGTTTTAGCACCCATTGGAAATCCACATAAAAAACCTGTTATAACAGCGGGAGATGACTTTTCTGAAATGTTGAAAAACTTTGATAAAAATTTGCCACATGTTTTTTGAATGGCTCCTAAAATATCTGTATTTAGTATAAATTCTGTAAAAAATATAAATGGAAAAAGAGATGGTATTATACTTGAAATAAATATAGAAACACTCTTTTTTACGTTTTCAAAGTTATCTTTTGAAAATATTAGTAATACTGAAAGTGATATACAAAAAATAACAATATTTGATATATTTTTTAGTTTATAACTTTTATATATTTTCATAGTAACACCTAAAAAATAATATGATAAAGGAGATATTATTATGCTAGTTTCAAATGAATGGAAAGATTATGAATTACTTGACATGGCAAAAGGACAAAAACTTGAAAAATGGGGTAAATATATATTAATAAGACCAGATCCACAAATTGTATGGGATAAAAAAACTAACCCAAAGTTATGGGAAAAGGCTGATGCAAAATACATAAGGAGTAATACAGGTGGAGGACATTGGGAAAAATATAGTAAAATTGATGAAAATTGGAGTATAAAATACAAAAATTTAGTATTTAATCTAAAGCCAATGGGATTTAAACATACAGGTTTATTCCCAGAGCAGGCAGTAAATTGGGATTATATAATATCTAAAATATCACAAAGAACTAAGAAAAATCAAGAAGTAAAAGTTTTAAATCTTTTTGCATATACTGGTGGTGCTACAGTTGCTGCTCTTAGTGCAGGAGCATCTGTTTGTCATGTTGATTCATCACAAGGAATGGTAAACTGGGCAAAGGAAAATGTATCTTCAAGTGGACTTAGAGAAAGACCTGTACGATTTTTAGTAGATGATGTTGTAAAATTTGTAAATAGAGAGATAAGAAGAAATAACAAATATGACATGATAATTATGGATCCGCCATCATATGGTAGAGGAAAAAATGGTGAAGTATGGAGCATAGAAAAGGATATAAACAATTTGCTTTGTTTGTGTTCAAAAATTTTATCAGACAATCCTATTTCTGTTGTTATAAACACATATACTGGCGGACTGTCAGGTACAATCATTGAGAATGTCGCAAAACTTGCTTTTAGTGAAAATAACCCTAAGAAAATATTTCACAATGAAATTGGTTTAAGGCAAAAGAATTCAGAATTTGTTCTTCCATGTGGAATAACAACTATTTGTGAATTTTAATATAATCACAAAATACGGAAATAAAATGCCACAAAATACGGAAATGAAATATCTCAATATATTGAAATATATGATTTCTTATTATATGCAATATTTAATTTACTATATTATCGATGATAGATCCATCCCTTGCTGTAGCTGCTTTAGGAGTTTCTCCTAAAGAATTAATGTTAGATATTAGGACTTTTGGTCTTTTATTTGAAAATCTTGTTAATAGAGATTTGAGTGTGTATGTAAACTCAATTGGAGGAAGTTTAAAAAATTAACGAGGTTAATAAATTTTGTATTGTAAATAAAAGTAAATTGTGGTAAAATATATTGTAGTTTAAGGAGGAATATTATGTTATCAGATCCAAATGTAAAAAAAATAGTACCTAAAGTAGGAAATAGATATCAAGCTGCACTTGCAATTGCAAAAAGAGCAAGAGATATTGAAAAAAGAAGAGTAATCGAAAATGATCCAGATATTACAGATGCTGTTGATATAGCTGGAAAAGAAATAGCAGAGGAAAAGGTTTTTGTAAAAATTAATGATAAATTTACTATAGAACCACATGAAGAACAACATTAAGAAAAAAGTTCTTCAAATAAAAAATAATTATTAAATATAGTGGCTATATAGCCACTATATTTGGTTATATTAAGGAAGGTGTTAATTTTGAAAAAATATTTTGGGACAGATGGAATAAGAAGAGTGGCAAATACAGGCCTTACACCTGAACTAGCATATAAAGTGGCAAAAGCTGGAGCATATGTTTTAGCAAAACATGCTTCTAACACACCAACTATTTTAATAGGTAGAGATACAAGATTATCAGGAAATTTAATAGAAAGTGCTATGATTGCGGGATTTTTAAGTTATGGAGCAAATGTAAAAGTATTAGGAGTAATTCCTACACCTGCAGTAGCATACTTAACAAAAAAATTTGGTGCAGATGCTGGTGTTGTTATATCTGCTTCTCATAACTCTTTTGAATTTAATGGAATAAAATTTTTTAGTAATAAGGGAATGAAAATACCAGATAGTATTGAAGAAGAAATTGAAGAAATTATGGATTCAGATAAACTAAATGATTTAAACGCTAGCAATGATAAAATTGGTATATCTGAAAATAAAGAAGAAATGATTTCTGATTATGAGGAATTTATAGTACAAATTTTTGAAAAATCTATTAAGGATAAATTACCAAGTGGATTTAAGGTTGTAATAGATACGGCAAATGGAGCAACATATAAAATAGCTGAAAAAATATTTACAAGACTTGGAATTGAATTTAAAATAATAAACAATAATCCAAATGGTATAAATATTAATAAAGATTGTGGCTCTACGCATCTTGAAATGTTAAAAGAATATGTTACATCTAATAAATATAATTTAGGTATTGCATACGATGGTGATGGAGATAGATGTTTAGCAGTAGATGAAAATGGAAATGAAATTAACGGAGATATTATGCTTGCAATCTTATCTAAATACTTAAAGGAAGAAAACTCTCTAAAAAAAGATACAGTTGTAGCAACTGTAATGAGTAATTTAGGACTTGATATTTATTGTAAAAACAATAATTTAAATCTTGAGAAAACAAACGTAGGAGATAGATATGTCTTAGAAGAAATGTTAAATAAAGAATATAACTTAGGTGGTGAACAATCAGGGCACATTATATTCTTAGATTATAATCCTACAGGCGATGGAATTTTAACTTCACTTATGCTTATTAGAAACATGGTTAAATACAATAAAAAAGCTTCAGAACTTGCAAGTATTATAGATATCTATCCACAAGTTTTAGTAAATGCTAAAGTAGCTTTAGATAAGAAATATTTGTATAAAGAAGATAGTGAAATTACAAAAATGATACAAGAAGTAGAAGAAAAACTTAAAAATGAGGGAAGAGTACTTATTAGGCCATCAGGTACAGAACCTTTAGTTAGAGTAATGTTAGAAGGAAAAAATATAGATAAAATTACTCAGTATGCAAATGATATAGCACAAATTATTGAAAAGAAATCAAATTTATGATAAATACTAATTAATGAGATTTACATAGCATTCATACTTTAAAAGTATGGATGCTTTTCTTGACACTAAAACTTATGTTTGGTATAATGTACCTAATTAAGAGGTGTAGTATGATAGTAAAGGTACTTATAAATACGTCAGTAAGTAAGTTAAATAAAGTGTATGATTATAAAGTTCCAGTTGAATTAGAAAGTAAAATTGAACTTGGTAAAAGAGTAGAAGTTAGTTTTGGAAGAAAGAAAGATTTAGAAGAAGCCATTATAGTAAAAGTCATAGAGGATGAAAAATATGTGCCTAAATATAAACTAAAAGAGATTTCTTCTGTTATTGACGAAATTTCATATATTGATGAAAATAGACTTAAACTAGCAAAAAATATTGCTTATTTATACTTTTGTAATGTGTATGATGCTTTAAAACTTATGCTACCACCAGGAACTGGTAGTAAAAAAAGTAGTAAAAAAATAGATGGAAAGAAAGAGACCGCTGTAAGACTTATAGTTGATGCAGAAAAGATAAATCAGGATATAGATGATGGAATTGTTTCCTCTGCAAAACATATACGATTACTTACTTTTTTAATGAGTAATGAATTTGTTTTATTAAGCGATATAATAAACGGATTAGATATATCAAGAGCTATTGTTAATACTGTAGTTAAGAAAGGATATATTGAACTATATAAAGTTGAGAAAGAAATAGATTTATTAGATGAATTAAATGTTAAGAGAACTTATCCGATGAGTCCTACTCATGAACAAAAAAACGCTATAGATATAATAAATGGTAAACTTTATGATGAAAAGTATGATGAATGTTTGTTATTTGGAGTTACAGGAAGTGGAAAGACAGAAGTTTATTTACAAGTAATAGAAACGGTATTATCACAAGGCAGAAAAGTAATTGTATTAGTACCTGAGATATCTCTTACTTATCAAACAGTTGAAAGATTTGTTTCTAGATTTGGAAATAATGTTGCTATATTACATAGTAGAATGACTATATCTAAAAGAAAAGAAGAATATAAAAGAATAAAAGAGGGAAAAGTAGATATAGTTGTTGGTGCAAGGTCTGCAATTTTTGCACCTATTGATAATTTAGGTATGGTTATAATTGATGAAGAACATGATTCAAGCTATTACTCTGGTTCTACGCCAAAATATTCTACAAAAGAAATTGCAAGATATATTTGCAAAAATAGCAATGCTCTTTTACTTCTTGGATCTGCAACTCCTGAGGTAACTACATTTTATAAAGCTAAAAGTGGAAATATATCACTATTAACACTTAAAAATAGAGCTGGAAATGCTAAACTTCCAAGCATAGAATTAATTGATATAAAAGAAGATAGGCTTCTTGGTAATACTTCAGTACTACCTATAAAATTAAAAGATGAAATTCTTCAAAACATAAAATTAGGTCAGCAAACAATGATTTTTTTAAATAGACGAGGATATACGTCATATCTTACATGCAAAGATTGTGGTAAAGTATTTAAATGTCCAAATTGTGATGTTGCAATGACGTATCATAAAAAGAGTAATCTTCTACTTTGCCATTATTGTTCACATGTGGAGAAAAACATAACTACTTGTTATAACTGCGGAAGTACTAATATATCATCAGGAACTATTGGTACACAAAAAATAGAAGAAGAGTTAAGAGAAATATATCCACAAATTTCAATTCTTAGAATGGATGCAGATACCACTGTATCAAGAAATGCACAACAAGATATTTTAGATAAATTTAAAAAGAATAATGTAAATGTTTTAGTTGGAACTCAAATGATAAGCAAGGGTCATGATATTTCAAATGTAACACTTGTGGGAATACTTGGTGTTGATAATATGCTTGCAATGAATGATTATATGGCTAGTGAAAAAGCATATTCAAATATTTCTCAAGTGGCCGGAAGAGCAGGACGTGGAGATTTATCTGGAAGAGTTATAATTCCAACATCAGATTTAAATAATTATATTTTAAATGCGGTTATAAAAGGAGATTATACTGAATTTTATGAAAAAGAAATAGAATATAGAAAAATGTTTAACTATCCACCATTTACAGATATTGTATTATTTGAACTTTCATCATCTAATTTTAATATTGTAAAATCAGAATCTGAAAGACTTTATAATATTTTAAATGACTCATTGGCAAAATATAAAGTTTTTAGTCCAAAGTCACCTTTTGTAAGAAGAATAAATAATAAATATAGAATAAATGTACTTGTTAAGGCAAAACTAAATAAAGAGGTATATAGCCAAATATATGAGAAAATAAATATATTTAATAAAAATAAAAATAAACTATTGAATTTTGTTGTAACAAAAAATCCAACTAGTATATCTTAAATCAAATATACAATATTTTTAAAATTGTCTTGATAATTGTTTTTCTTTATTATAAAATATATGTGTGAAAAAGAGAGGTATGATATATGAATTTAACTTTTTATGGAGCTGCTAAAACCGTTACAGGTTCATGTACAATGGTTGAAGTAGCAGGAAATAAATTTTTAATAGACTGTGGAATGTTTCAAGGAAAAATGACAGATCAAATGCTAAATTATGACGATTTTCCATTTGATGTAAACGATATTGATTTTATGATTTTGACTCACGCACATATTGACCATAGTGGTAGAATACCAAAGTTATATAAAGCGGGATATACAAATCCAATATATGCTACAAATGCAACAGTTGACTTATGTGGTATTATGCTTGCAGATAGTGGTCATATTCAAGAAAAAGAAATTGAGTGGGTTAATAAAAAAAGAAGAAGAGCAGGTAAAAAAGAAAATGAACCTATGTATACTGCACAAGATGGTATTGACTCAATGAAATTATTTAAAGGTGTCGATTATAATAAAAAAATAACAATTAATGAAAATATTTCTTTTACATTAGTTGATGCAGGACATATGCTAGGATCTAGTATAGTACTTCTTGATTTAACAGAAAATGGTCAAACAAAAAGAGTGGTATTTACGGGAGATTTAGGTAATAAAAATATGCCTATTATTAAAGATCCTACATATATTGAAGGTGCTGACCATTTAATAATGGAATCTACGTATGGAAATAGATTACATGGAAAAATGGAAGATCAATCAGACAAATTTATAGATATTTTACTAAGAACTATTGAAAGAGGTGGTAATTTAATTATACCATCATTTGCAGTTGGTAGAACACAGGAAATTTTGTATGAAATAAACAAATATGCTGCAAAAGAAGGATATGCTGAAAAATTAAAAAATATACCAGTTTATGTTGACAGCCCTCTTGCTGTTAATGCAACAAAAATATTTGAAGAAAATCCAGAATATTATGATGAAGAAGCTGTAAATTATTTAATGAAAGGTGATAATCCTATTGATTTTGCAAGCTTACATTTGGTAACTACCTCAGATGAATCTAAAGCTTTAAATGATGATCCAACACCTAAGGTAATTATTTCTGCAAGTGGTATGTGCGAAGTTGGAAGAATCAAGCATCATTTAAAACACAATTTATATAGACCAGAATGTACAGTTTTATTTGTAGGATATCAGGCAACAGGTACGTTAGGTGAAAAAATACAAACTGGTTCAAAAATTGTTAAAATTTTTGGGGAAGATATTGCAGTAAAAGCTGAAATTGAATATTTAGACGCATTTTCAGGGCATGCAGATAGAGATGGACTATTAGAGTTTATTGACAAAATGAAAAACAAACCTCATAATATTTTTATAAATCATGGTGAAATAATTTCACAACAAGTGTTAAAAACATATATTACTGAAAAATTTAATATACCTGTAACCATCCCAAGTTATGAAGATACATATACAATTGATGGTGAATTTGTTGGAACAAAACAATTAACATATAAATCAACAAGATTTGATATATTAGAAATGCTTTCATTCTTAAAACAAGATGTTGATGATGTAAGTAATTTGGTTAAATCTGAAATTAAAACTACAGTTGATTCAAATACATTAAAAGACATTTATGAAAAATTAGATGAAGTAAAGAAAGCATTAGGAAATACAAGAGAAATAAACAGAAAATAATAATATAATGAATACTCCTTTTTTATATAACATATATTTTAATGTAAATATATATTATAAAAAAGGGGTTGTTTTGTTTGCTAATTAAAACTATTAATATTGATAAATCTAAAAGATTGTGGCTTATAATTATTTGTGCACTTTTTGTTGCTTTTTTACTTATAGCAATTTCTTTTTTTGGAATATATAGTAAAACTAATATAAACCATGAAAAAGAGGATAATATTTTTAAGATTAATAATTATTATGCTAAATATATAGTTAGCATATTTGGAAATAAAACAAAAAATACATATGAAGTTGAAGAATGGTATGTTGATGATAATGGAAATGAAAAACATAGATTTAATTTTAAGAATGAATCTATGGATGAAATTTCATACATAATTACAAATAATGAATTAAGAATAGAAAATAATAAAGAAATTAGCAAATTTAATATTTCAGAATATAGTCTAAAAAGAGAAAATGTACTTAGTTTTTCTACACTTGCGTATATATATAATTATGCAAATGATAATAACTCTTTTGCAAAAATTGAGTCTAAGTGTGTTGATGATAAAATATATCTCATACTTGAAATTAATAAAGAAAAAATAAAAGAAAATTCGCAGTTTGATTTTTTGATGAAAGATGGATTGAAATTTATCTCTTTTGAACTTATATATAACAAAAATACAAATATACCAGAGGAATATTTAGTTTTAGACAATAATGGAAATGTTACTATTGGAATAAAGTATATAAATTTTGATATATTAAATAAATTTGACGAGAAAATATTTGCAAATTTTAATAAATAGTGTATAATATATGAAAGTGAGGAATATGTTTTGAAAGTAAAAAGAGGAGATATTTTTTATGCTGATTTAAACCCAGTTATTGGCTCAGAACAAGATGGAATCCGTCCTGTGTTAATAATTCAGAATGATATTGGAAATAAATATAGTCCTACTGTAATAGCACTTGCTATTACAACAAAATTTAAAAATAATATTCCAACTCATATACCAATAAAAGCAGGGGAGAGTGGCCTTGAAAAAGACTCCGTTATACTTGTAGAACAAGTGAGAACTTTAGATAAATCAAGACTAAAAGAAAAAATTGGAGTTATAGATGATAAGACACTAGAAAAAGTAAAAGATGCATTAAAGTTAAGTCTTAGTATTAGGTGCGACTTTAATGAAATTTTTAGTGATTGGTAAATGTACTTTTCTATATTAGGAGTGAAAAAATATGGATAAAAAAGATAGTAAATATACAAAAATTTTTAAGACAAAATCATTAAAGAAAAAAATGAATAATAATATTGATGCTGGTAAAACTCAAGTTGTCTCAACAAAGGATATAAATTCCAAAGCAAGCAAAAATAACAGCAAAAGTATTAAAAAGAAAAGAAGAAAAAAAATAATAAAAATTTGTTTCTTTGTTTTTCTTGCCCTTTTTATAATATGTACTGGATTAGTCATAGGTGTTATAACTGGTGTAATTGACAAGACGGATAGTTTAAATCTTGAAGATTTAAAATTATATAAAGAAACATCATTTGTATACGATAAAAATGGTAATCAAATAGGTGCTTTTTATGATTCTGAAAATAGGGTAACTGTTGAATATAATGACATACCTAAATCTGTTGTAGATGCAGTTGTATCTATTGAAGACGAAAGATTTTTTAAACATCATGGTGTTGATTTAAAAAGAACAACAGGAGCTGTATTTACATATGTAACTCATGGTGGTAAATCAAGTTTTGGTGGAAGTACAATAACCCAACAATTAGTAAAAAATATAAAAAATGATAAAGAAGCTACATGGACAAGAAAAATTAGAGAGTGGTATAGAGCTATTGCATTAGAAAATAAACTATCAAAAGAAGAAATTTTTGAAGCATATGTAAATCAAATATATATGGGCGATGGCTGTTATGGATTTGAAGTAGCATCAAGAAATTATTTTGGAAAACCTCTAAGTGAAGTTAATTTAGCTGAGTCAGCAGTTTTAGCAGCAATAATACAATCACCTGAATCGACTAATCCATATAAAAGTGAAGAAGCGAGAAAAAAGCTTTTAGATAGAAAAGATTTGGTTTTAAAACAAATGCTAAAATTAAAGAAGATAACAGAGGATGAATATAATGAAGCATTAAATTATGAAATAGTATTTAAAAAAGAAGACTCAACAAAAAAATCGACAAATGGTTCACAGTATACATATTATGTTGAGGCTGTAAGAGAAGCTGTTATTGATGATTTAATGGATACATTGGGTGTTGAACGTGGTATAGCTATTACTAAACTATATGGTAATGGATATAAAATATATACTCCGTTTGATCCAGATGTTCAAAGTACTATTAATGCTGCATATAATAATTCAAAATTATTCTATACAGATAGCAAGGGTGACTTTATGCAATCTGCAATGGTAGTAATAGAGCAGTCAACAGGGTGTGTGCTTGGACTTATTGGTGGTGCAGATGAAAAGACATCAGATCTTGTAGTAAATAGGGCAACACAGTTAACAAGGCAACCAGGATCATGCATGAAACCATTAGGTGCATATGGACCGGCATTTGAACTTGGTCTTTCATCACCTGGTGCAGGACTTGACGACTGTGACCTTGCTGAGGGAAGTTGGCATCCAGGAAATTATTACGGCTATTATAATGGGTATGTAACTGCAAGAAATGCAATAGCCAAATCTATGAACTTACCAGCCGTTAGAGCAAATTTAAAAGTGGATATAGATTATGCGTATAATTTTGCTAAAAATGCAGGGCTTAAGAGATTAGTTGCAGAAGATAAAGCTCCAGCAGCTTTAGCACTTGGTGGACTTACATATGGTGTAACTGTTATGGATATGGCAAATGCTTATGCTACTATTGCAAATGGTGGTGTATATATTAAACCTAGATTATATACAAAGATTACAGATTCAAAAGACGAAGATGTAATTGTAAATAATATTAATTCAAAACGTGTTATGAAGGAATCAACAGCATTTATGCTTACAAGCTGTTTACAAGAAGTTGTAAAAACAGGAACAGCAGCAGGGTATGTTAAACTATCAAATATGGATGTTGCAGGCAAAACTGGTAATACAAACGATGATTTTGATCAATGGTTCTGTGGATTTACACCATACTATACAATAGCTTGTTGGAATGGTTATGATAAAGTTGGAGGTAGTTCAACTCAAAAGGCAATAGGTCGTAGGAAGATCGGTTCATATCCATATACTTCAGTATCATTATTTAATACAGTTGTAAATGGGATAAGTAAAGGTAAACAAACTAAGCGTTTTGAGGTACCTGATTCTGTAACAAAAGCGGAACTATGTAAAGTTTCAGGACTTGTAGCTACTGATGCTTGTAAAAATGATCCAAGGGGAAGCCAAGTTGGAAGTGATTATGTAGCAAAAGATTCAATACCAACAGGGACATGTAATATACATAAAATTGTAAAAATATGTAATGAAACAGGAAAAGTTGCAACAGAGTATTGCCCAAATACATCAGAAAAATCGTTTATTACAAGGGACTATACACCGAATATTAAACCTGCAGATTGGGGCTATATGGCTCCTACAGAAACATGTAATATACATACTTCTAGTCAGACATCTTTAGACAGTAATGAAGAAAAATCAAATGGAGTACATATTTATACAAACACAAACAAAAATAGGAATAAAAATATAAATACGAACAAAAAGAAACAATAAAATAGTATATAGGGATAGCAATAGATGTTGTCCCTATTTTTCTACATATTTATACAAAAGTATTGAAATTTTTTCTTGTATTTGATAAAATTATACTGTTAGTTTAAAAATAGGTGAGGTTTTAAATGAAAAAAGAAATAAATGACGAAGTAAAAAAGCATAAAAAAGGAAAAGCCAAGGGCATATTTAAATGGATTGGATTTTTTTTAGTATTTCAAATAATATACGTTCCGATTCTTTCAATTGCTCTTATATATTATGGTCCATTTACAAATACAAGAGATATGATTGTAACTACAGCAATGACAACAATGAAACATCAATATTTTGCAACTTGGTTTTTAAGTAAGGAAAAAATTGATGAAATATTAGCTAAAAATAGGCCACAAGAAAATATAGAAGATCAAAGTTTGTCGGCAATAAATATAGGGTCAGGAATTTCAGCAGAAGATATAAATGGAATTGAACTTAAGGATATAAGTAATGATAGTTATACTGGAAAATTACTAATTATAAATGACCCATCACGTGTTAAACTTGTATCATCTCCTAGACTTGGAACATCAGGTGCTACTACATCTCAAATAGTAAATGAAAATGATGCAGTTGCAGGAATAAATGCAGGTGGATTCCAAGATGATGCCTTGGGTACAGGCGGAAAACCAGCAGGGCTTGTTATTGAGGATGGGCAACTTAGGACAACAAATACAGGGGCAGCATATAGTTTAGTTGGAATGGATAAAGATAATAAAATGATTGTTTCAAATTCAATGACATATTCTAAATGTCAGCAACTTAATTTAAGATGTGCAGTTTCTTTTGGACCTGTTATCATTATTAATGGAAATGCAACTATTAAGAGCGGAACAGGAGGTTGGGGATTACAACCAAGAACTGCAATTGCTCAAAGAAAAGATGGTGCAGTTTTAATGTTAGTTATTGATGGAAGACAGAAAGGAAGTCTAGGAGCAACGTTAAGGCAAGTTCAAGATATACTTTTAGATAATGGTGCATATAATGCTTTCAATTTGGATGGTGGTGCTTCAACTACTATGGTATATAATGGAAATGTTGTAAATAGCCCTAGTGATATATTAGGGGAACGTTATGTTCCGAATGCTTTTATAGTAACTAAACCAAGTAAGAAGTAATTAAGAAAGGGAGAAAAGCTTTGAGGGAAAAAAAGTTAAAGGAAAAAAAGGAAAAAAGAAAGATTAATAAAAAGAAGTTATTTATTAATTTGGCTATATATTGGGCAATTGGAACAATTGTAACAGTAGTTGCTCTTTATCTTGTTGAAAGATATATTATTTCTTTATCAGGTGCAGATGTAAATGAAAGCAAAAAGGACAATAAGGAAAAAGGAGTAAAAACAATAAATATTTCTAAAAATGCTAAAGACATTCAGTATTCATATGATAATAAATATTATACATATTTATTTGATTCAAAAGTATATATAGGAAGCTTAGAGTCTGGAGAAATAATTGATACTATCGAAGAAAGTAACCCAATTTGTTATTTTGACTTGTTATATGACAAAAATTTAATTTTGTATTTTACAAAAATAAATAATGGAACTTCTGCAACGCTTAAGTTAACTACTTATGATATTGGTACTAAGAGAAAAATAGAGTATAATACTTTTACGGTTAAAAATTTTAGTAAAATAAAAAATATGGATATGTCTCCAGTAATAAATATGATTTATATTAATGTTGAACAAAAATCAGGAAATTCAATTAATAATATAATTTACAAAATAAACCTATTTAATACTATGTCACAAATTAAATCAGGTCTTATTGTAGATAGAATGATTATGTTACAGCAAACTGATAGAGTATATTATGAAGATTCAAACTCAAATATTTACTATTCTAATTCTAAACTTGGAATATTTAAAGAAAAAGTAAATATGATAGGAATAGATACAGAAGATGTACTTTACTTCATATCTCAAGATAATAGTAAGGTATATAAAGTTAAGAATAATAAGATAACTGATACTATTGAACTTAAAGATAAAGACGTTAAATCTACCTACTATAACAATGAAAGAGTATTTGTTATTTATTCTGACTATGTTATTGAAGTATCATCTGATAAACCACTTGAAAGTGTTGGAAAAATTCCAAATAATGTTTCTTTTGAAGCAATAAAATCTGATAAGATGTATGTTAGAGTTGATGATGATACAATTAAACAAATTGCACTTAATTTAGAAAATATAGAGTATGACAGCCAAGATATTGTAGATGGCCAAGAAAAGACTACTAATAATAGAACAAACAATACAACTAACAATACTAAAAAAACAGAACAACCAAAAGAAGAGAAAAAGGAAGAAACTAATACTAATACTAATATAAAAACAGAAGGTACAAATAAATCAACTTCACAACCAGACACAGAAAAACCAAGTACAGGAGGAGATAGTTAATGAATATATTTCATGCAATTGTTTTAGGAGTTATACAGGGAATAGGAGAATTTCTTCCTATTTCCAGTTCAGCTCACTTAATATTAATTCCATACCTTTTTAATTGGAGTGAACATTCACTTTCATTTGATGTAGCACTACACTTTGGTACTCTAATAGCAGTACTATTTGTTTACTTTAATGAGTGGTGGAAACTTTTTAAAGGTGCATATAATAAAATTGTTCATAAGAAAAATTCTTTTGAAAATAGGATGTTTTGGTATTTAGTAATTGCAACCATTCCTGGTGCTTTAATTGGTAAAATATTTGAAGAACCAATTGAAAATATACTAAGAACTAATTATGTTTTAATTGCAATTGCTCTTGGAGTTATGGGAATTCTTATTTATCTAGGAGATAAATGGGCTGCAAAAAAATATGATGGTAAAGAAACTGAATACAAGGATTTAACATTAAAGCAGACCTTATTAGTAGGTCTTTCTCAAGCTTTAGCAGTTATTCCAGGATTTTCACGCTCAGGAACTACGATTCTTACAGCAAGATTGCTTGGTGTATCAAGAAGTGCTGCAGCTAAATTTACATTTTTACTTTCTGTACCAATAATTTTTGGAGCAGCTGTACTTAAACTTCCGGATATGATTTCTAATTTTAGCTATGATTTAATAGTAGGAATTATAGTTTCAGCAATTGTGGGAGTATTAAGTATCAAATTCTTACTTAAATATATAAAAAATCACGATTTTGCATTATTTGCATATTATAGAGTAATTATTGCAATTATAGTCCTTGTAAAAGTATTTTTCTTTTAATAAATTACATATTAGGCTATAAAATAAAAAAATTCCATGTTAAATTCGTGGAATTTTTTTAATTTTTAAAAAACTGCTTTTCTTTTTTATATTTTTAATATATAATATAGGTGTAAGAGAGGTTATATATATGGAATATCAAGAACTTATAAAAAATATAAAAATACTTTTAGCGGATGATGACGAAGATTATTTATTAATGACTAATAGTTTTTTAAAACAGGTCGGGTATAATGTTGAAATTGCATCTGACGGAACAGAAGCTATTGAGAAACTTATGTCGGGAGACTATCAAATTGCACTTCTTGACTATTTTATGCCAGGTTTAAATGGAGAAGAAGTAATTACAGAAATTAGGAAACATAATAAAGAGTTAATAATTATTTTGCAAACAGGTTTTTCAGGTCAAAAACCACCAATTGAGACTATGCAGAGGTTAAATATACAGAATTATTTTGATAAAACTGAGGGAATTGATAGATTAAATTTAGAGTTGATTTCAGCAGTTAAAATATTTAATCAGCAAAATGAAATAGAAATTTCTAAACATAAAACAAGAACATTGGGCAAACTTATGAATAATATTGCTCAAGAAATAAAATCAAATATGCTGTCTTTAGGGGCTGGTATTGAAATTACAAATATGATGATTTCTGACAAAAATCAACTAGGAAGTAGTGAAAATATCGAAAAATTGAAAACTTTTTATGAGAGCAACAAAGAATTATTAGAAAAAATTGATAAAGTTCTTGATGCAATTATTGCTGAATTAACAGGTGAAGAAAAAATATTAGAATGTAAGGATATAACAAATTTAATATTTTTTATTGTAAAAAATGAAATAAAAAATAAAGAAGTAAATTTTACATATCACACTGCATTAAAATCAACAAGTTATGCTGCGGGTAATGTTAATCAAGCTATTTTTTTGGTGTCTGAAATAATTACAAGATTAGTTAATGTCTCAAAAGCAAATGAGGATCTTGAATTTGTTTTCACAGAGGATGAAGCTAATTGGCTTCTAAATATAAATTCTAAAAATGTTTCTGAAATATCCGATATAGATGTATATTTATTAAAGAAAATTATAAAAAATATAAAAGGGTTTAATATTGAATTTGAAAAAGATAGAATAAGTATAAGCATAAAAAAATAAAATTTTAAAATATACTAGATCTAAATATATTTAGGTTTAGTATTTTTTTATTTTTTTCTTGAAGTATTAGATTAAATATAGTATAATATGCATAGTTAATGTTGGGGGTTGTGTAGTAATAATTTGTGGATATATAATTGATGTATTTAGAAATTATTATTACATCCCCAGAGTAGGAGGAAAAATATGTATAAAAAATTTGAAACAGAGTTTGCAGGAAGAAACTTAGTTGTTGAAACAGGAAAAATGGCTTCTCAAGCTAATGGATCTTGTTTGGTAAGATATGGTGATACTGCAGTTTTAGTTAATGTAACTATGTCAAAAGAACCAAGAGATGGTATAGATTTTTTACCACTTTCTGTAGATTATGAAGAAAGACTTTATGCTGTAGGGAAAATTCCTGGAGGATATGTAAAAAGGGAAGGTAGACCAACAACAAAAGCAATTTTAGTATCAAGAGTAATTGATAGACCACTTAGACCTTTATTTCCAAAGGATTATAGAAATGATACATCAATAAATGCTTTAACACTTGCGGTTGATCCAGATATTTTACCTGAAATACCAGCTGCTATTGGTGCATCTATTGCACTTAACATATCTGACATTCCATTTGATAAGTTAGTAGGTTCAATAAAAGTTGGAATTGTAGATGATAAAATTGTTTTAAATCCAAATTTAGAGCAAAGAGAAAAATCAACTTTAGATCTTACAGTTTCTGCTACAGAAGACAAAGTATGTATGATTGAAGCTGGTGCAAAAGAAGTTCCAGATGAAAAGATGTTAGAAGCTATTAAGGCTGGACATGAAGAAATAAAGAAACTTTGCAAATTCATACAAGAAATTAAAAGCGAAGTTGGAAAGAAAAAGGCAGAATATAAATCTTTTGCAGTTCCTGAAGAAATGGTTAAATTTGTTGATGAGCTTGCAACAGAAAAATTAAAAGAAGCAGTTCAAACAGATACTAAGAAACAAAGAGATGAAAATGTAACTAATGTAGATAATTTTGTCATAGATGAATATATAAAAAAATATGGCGAAGAAGAATATCAAAATAATAAATCTATGTTATCAGAAGCACTATATAAAGCTGAGAAAAAAGCAGTTAGAACATTGGTAAAAGAAGAAGGAAAAAGAGTAGATGGAAGAGCACATGATGAAATTAGACCTCTATCATGTGAAGTAGGTTTGTTTAATAGAGTTCATGGTAGTGCATTATTTAATAGAGGACTTACACAAGTCCTATCGCTTGTAACATTAGGAAGTGTTTCAGAAGAACAAACTTTTGATGGATTAGATGAAGAAGTTACAAAAAGATATATGCATCATTATAACATGCCATCATATAGTGTTGGAGAAGCAAGACCTGCAAGAGGACCTGGAAGACGTGAAATTGGACATGGTGCTTTAGCAGAACGTGCTCTAGAGCCTGTAATACCTTCAAAAGAAGAATTTCCATATGCAATTAGGGTCGTATCAGAAGTTTTAAGCTCAAATGGTTCAACTTCACAAGGCAGTATTTGTGCATCAACACTTGCACTTATGGATGCTGGAGTTCCAATTAAAGCTCCTGTTGCTGGAATTTCTACAGGATTATTTACTAACAATGGAGATACTTCAGATTATGTAATGGTAACTGATATTCAGGGAATAGAAGACTTCTTTGGTGATATGGACTTTAAAGTTGGTGGTACAAAAAAAGGTATTACAGCTATTCAAGTTGACATTAAAATTGATGGTCTTACATATGAAATAATAGAAGAAGCTTTTGCAAGAACTAAAAAAGCAAGAGAGTATATACTAGATGAAATTATGTTAAAAGAAATTGACAAACCAAGAACTAATTTATCAAAATATGCTCCTAAAATTGAAAGTATGAAAATTAATCCATCTAAAATCGGTGATGTAATTGGTGCTGGTGGAAAAACTATAAATAAAATAATTGAGGAAACTGGTGTTAAAATTGACATTGAAGATGATGGAACAGTTTTTGTTTCAGGAGTAGATGCAAAAATGCTTGATAAAGCAATAACTACAATAAAATCTCTTACCGAAGATGTTGAACTTGGTAAAGTGTATATGGGTAAAGTAACTAAGATTTTACAATTTGGAGCTTTAGTTGAAGTATTACCTGGTAAAGAAGGACTTTTGCACATCTCTCAAATTTCAAATGAAAGAATAAATAAAGTTGAAGACGTGTTAAAAGTTGGAGATGACATTCTTGTTAAAGTTACTGAAATCGGAAAAGATGATGGGAAATTTAGTTTAACTGCAAAAGATTTAATGAAAGTTTAGGTGTTTATATATGCAAGTATATGCTTTTGTTGGTAAGACAGGAACAGGAAAGAGTTATAACGCACAGCGTATTGCTAAAAAATATGGAATTAAATATATAATAGATGATGCCATATTAATTAGGGATAATAAAGTAATTGCAGGAAAATCTGCTAAAACAGAGGCTAGTAAAATAGCCTCTGTTAAGGCAGCTATATTTTTAGATGAATCTAGAAAAAAGCAAATGGCTGATTTTATAAAAAAAGAAAAAATTGATAAAATACTAATTCTTGGTACATCTGATAAAATGGTAAAAACAATTGCTGAAAATTTAGGGTTAGATGAAATATGTCACACAATATATATTGAAGAGGTAGCGACAAAGGAGCAAATAGAAGAAGCAAGAAGATCAAGAACTGAAGAAGGTAAGCATATTGTACCAGTTCCTACTTTTGAAATAAAAAAACAATTTTCGGGGTATTTTTTAGATTCTTTAAAAATATTTAATTTCTTCAATAAAAACGCTGATGATGAAGATGAAGATAACTATGAAAAGACGATTATTCGTCCAACATATAGTTATTTAGGTAATTTTGTTATTTCTGATACTGTAATTAATGATATAATAACATATAGCGTATCAAGAGTACCTGGTGTAAGTAAGGTAATGAGAGTAAATACAAATAAATTTATAGATGGTATGAAATTGGATATTGATATTGAAATTAAGTTTGGATATAATATTCCAAAACTTAGTTCTGAAATAAAGAACACAGTGATTTATTCGGTTGATAAAACTACAGGTATAAACTTATTTGGAATAAATATTAATGTAAAATCTATTAGTAAATAAACTATTTATATTTATTTTAGTTGAAAAAATAGATAATATGTAGTAAAATATGTAGCGAGGGTGATAGTAAATGGAAACTATGAAATTAACTGAAAAAAAGAAAAGCTCAAAGGGAGTTGTGATTGGACTTTTACTTTTTTTCATTATAGGTGGAACAATATTGTATTTTGGATTAAAAATGGAGGAAGAACCTGAAGTAGTTGGAACAAGTACAGATAACACTGAAACACAAAGTTTGGTTGATGTAGATAAAGCAAATAAAGATGAATTAACAAAGAAAAACCAGAGTATTGAATATAGTGTAACTGATAAGAGTATAAAAGATTCATCTAATGCAAAAATGAAAGCGAAAATGACTCTTCCTGTTATATCTATTGAAGGTGAAGAACTTTCAAGTATAAATAGTGAAATAAACAAGTATTATACAGATATGTTTAATAGTCTAAAAGAACAAATGGCTTCCGCTTCAAGTAAATATACATATACAGTAACTTACAATGTATATGAAAATATGATTGAAGAAAATAAAGTTATATCTATAACGATTTATGAAAGAATTGTTGATGATTCTGCAAAGAAAAATACTATGAATAAAATAAAAACATATAATATTGATGCTGCAACTAAGGAACAGATAACTCAATCAAATAATATTGCACAAATTTTATTTGGAAAAGATTACAAAACAATTATAAGGGATTCTATAAAAGATTATGTCGTTTCAAATAAGATGATGAAAGAGTCAGATTTCAATTATACATACACAGGAGTAAAACCTTTTTATATCAAAGAAGGAAAACTTCATTTAATATTTAATGAAGGAGAGCTTGTAGATAGTAAATATGGAGTATTAGATATTACTATAAATAATTAGGAGGAATATTAATGGTAGATTCAATGGAAAAAATAGTTAATCTATGTAAACAAAGAGGATATGTATATCCAGGTTCAGAGATATATGGTGGACTTGCAAATACATGGGATTATGGTCCATATGGAGCTGAACTTAAAAACAATATAAAAAAAGCATGGTGGAAAAAATTTATTCAAGAAAACAAAGATAGTTATGGAGTTGACGCTGCAATTCTTATGAATCCAAGAGTTTGGGAAGCTTCTGGACATGTAGGAAGTTTCTCTGATCCTTTAATTGATTGTAAAGAATGTAAAACAAGACATAGAGCGGATAAATTAATTGAATCATTTACTGATGAAATAAATCCTGATACTTTAAATGATAAAGAATTATATGACTACATCGTAGATCATAAAATACCATGTCCAAACTGTGGTAAGGTAAATTATACTCAGATAAGAGAATTCAACTTAATGTTTGAAACCAAAAGAGGAGTTGTAAAAGATCAAACTTCTATTGTTTATTTAAGGCCAGAAACTGCTCAAGGTGAGTTTGTTAATTTCTTAAATGTAGCAAGAACATCAAGGAGCAAAATTCCATTTGGAATAGGTCAAATTGGTAAGGCATTTAGAAATGAGATTACACCTGGTAATTTTACATTTAGAACAATTGAATTTGAGCAAATGGAACATCAATGGTTCTGTAAAGAAGGAACAGATAGTAAATATTATGAAGAATATAAAGAAAAACAAATGAACTTTATAACTTCAATAGGAATAGATAAAGACCATCTTAGATTTAAAGATCATGAAAAATTAGCTCATTATGCTAAAGAAGCATGTGACATTCAATTTAAGTATCCTCATGGATGGGATGAGTTATGTGGAACACACAATAGAACGAATTATGATTTATCAAGACATCAGGAATATAGTGGAAAGTCAATGGAATACTTAGATCCAGAAACTGGTGAAAAATTTATTCCATATGTTATTGAGGCATCTCTTGGATGTGATAGACTTACACTTGCTGTTCTATGTGATGCATATTCAGAAGAAAAGATAAATGATGATGATACAAGAGTTGTATTAAAATTACATCCATCTATTGCACCTGTAAAAATTGCAATTTTACCTCTTTCTAAAAAATTGTCTGAAGGAGCTGAAGAAGTATATTCATTACTTTCTAAGAAATATAATTGTGATTATGATGTAGCAGGTTCAATAGGTAAAAGATATAGAAGACAGGACGAAGTTGGAACTCCTTATTGTATAACTTTTGATTTTGATTCTTTAGAGGATAAATGTGTTACAATAAGAAATAGGGATACAATGGAACAAGAAAGAGTTAAAATTGAAGAACTTTTAAATTGGTTTTATGGAAAATTTGAGATATAAAGAGGTGATTTTAATGGAAAAAAGAAGAAGTATTTTAAAATATACTATAGTTGGAATACTTATATTTTCTATGGTATTTTCAATGTTTGCTGTTCTTATTTCAGCTGTTCAAAATATATAGGTGGTGAACTTTATGTTTCATACAATATGGCTTAAAATAATAGAACTGATGTATTTTTTAAAAGATGCACTTGACCTTACTAGTCCATGGAGAGTTTTTATACTTGTAATAGATCTTGCAATTGTTTTATTTATTGCATATTATATAATTAGAATTTTAAGGCAAACAAGGGCAAAACAAATTGTAAAAGGTATATTGATGCTTGCTTTCCTTGTTATAATTGCAAAAGTTTTTAATATGGTAATATTAAATTTTATCTTGACTAATTTTGTAACTTATGGAGTAATATTGCTAATAGTCGTATTTCAACCCGAAATACGAAACGTATTTGAAAAACTTGGAAGAAGTAAGTTAGTTGGAATTTTTGATATGGACGATAACATTATGGTCAAACATTCAATATCTGAGATTGTAAAAGCTGTTGAAATAATGTCACTAAAAAAGATAGGAGCTCTTATTGTAATAGAAAGAAATATTAAGGTATCAGAAGTTTTAAAAGAAGGTGTAAACTTATCTGCTAAAGTATCATCAGAATTAATTCAGAATATTTTTATGCCCCGTACGCCTCTTCATGATGGTGCAATTGTAATTGATAAGTCAGAAATACTTGCTGCAAAATGTATTTTACCACTTGCTTCTGAAGTTTCTGTTCCAAAAAATCTTGGGACAAGACATAGAGCAGCTGTGGGAATTACTGAAATATCTGATGCTCTTGTAATTGTTGTTTCAGAAGAAACAGGTATAATTTCTCTTGTTGAAAATGGAAAATTAAGAAGAGAACTTACAGGTGATACTTTAAAAGAATTATTACTAACAAAATTAGATAGAACAAAAACTGGTGTAAATATAAAAAATATTGTAAAGAAATAGGAAAAATTATTTAAGTTGTAATAATATAAAAATATGTTCATATATAATATGTATAAGTATTGGGGGAAATATGAACACTATTTTTATAGATTTTAAGAGTAAGGATTCCAAAGAGAAAAAAAGTATAAATAATATAAGAAAATTAGTTACTAATAAAATTTTTAAATATATTGTAAATGATGACATTTTAAATAATTCCTTATCAAAAATTACATATATAAGAATTGATAGAGAATATATATATAATCAGTTACAAAAAGGAAAATATTCTATATATGATAAAATTTTAAAACTAAATATAAATAGAAAATACGGAAAAAATGATGTTGTATATCTGATTTTTGCAAACGAATTTGATGATTGTAATGTAATTAAAGAATACATATTAAGACTTTTTAGATTAAATAATTTAACAGTGTATGAAGAACTTAATATAAAAAATAATCTAAAAAGAAAAGATGTAGTATATATGGATAAGTATATTAATGATAATAAAATTGATTTATGCAAATTAAAGATATTAATTATTATAAATGATTTAAGAGATTTTGACGAAAATAAATTACTTGAATATATCTCAAAATATAAATTTGTTGATGTTTTAAAAACAAAAAATATTAATAAATATGATAGTTCAAAATTGCAAAAGTTTATTAAAAATATAAATAATGAATATGGTACAACAATTGAATTAATTGGAAAAAGAAATATTCAAAAATATAACATTTACTTAATGTATAGTAAAATAGATCGAAATATTTTTATTCAGCAATATATTTTAAATGGTAAATCGTTATATTTAGATATGAATGATATAGATATGGATATTATGAGTGAAGAATATATATGCTATAAAAGATATGAACCAGAAATACTTACTATTTTAAATAGATTAGAAATTAATAGAAATAATTTTAGTAAAGTAAAGTTAGGTTTTCTTTTTAAATAATATATATTAAAAATGTATTATACTTGACACTTAGTGTATAATATATATGTTGTTTTAGGAGGAGATTAAATAATGGAAGAACGTGATATAGTACTTACAACAGAAGGGTACAATAAATTAGAGGAAGAATTAAAATATTTAAAAGGGCCAAAGAAAATGCAAGTTGCTGAAAGAATAAAAATTGCAAGAGAATTTGGTGATTTGTCTGAAAATTCAGAATATGATGATGCTAAAAATGAACAAGCTTTACTTGAAGCAAAAATTCAGGATATAGAAAATATGTTAAGAGTTGCTAAAGTTGTAGACGATGACGAGGTATCAACAAGAAAAGTTGGTATAGGAACTCAAGTTACAGTGCATGATTTTGAATTTGATGAAGATATAACTTATGGGATAGTTGGTGCAACAGAAGTAGATATGAAAAATAATAAAATATCTAATGAATCTCCTGTTGGTAAAGCTTTAATTGGTGCTAAAAAAGGCGATGAAGTTGATGTAGAAACTCCAGGTGGAGTTATAAAATACAAAATACTATCTATAAAAAGATTGTAAAATTTATTTTAGATAATCAAATATTTCTAAAAAGGAGTGTAAAAATGGGAGATATTGTTGAATTAAAAAAAGTACGTGAGGAAAAGGAAGCAAAATTAAAAGAATATGGTTTTAATACTAGACCAGATAGCTTTAAATATACTCATTCATTAAAAGAAGTTATGGCTTTAGAACCAGGAACTAAAGATGTAAGTGTTGCTGGTCGTGTAATGTCAAAAAGAAAAATGGGAAAAATTAGTTTTATTGACTTAAGAGATGTAGAGGGACATATTCAGCTTTGCATGAAAAGAGATGATCTAGGAGAAGAACTATACAAGAAAATTCATGAAACACTAGATGTAGGAGATTTTATTGGTGTTACAGGAGATATTTTTATAACTGGTTCAGGGGAAAAAACTGTACAAGTATATAAATATACATTTCTTGGAAAAGCATTAAGACCTCTTCCAGAAAAATTCCATGGAATAACAAATAGGGAAACATTATATAGAGAAAGACATCTTGATTTAATCATGAATGATGAAACTAAAAAAAGATTTCTTTTAAGATCTAAAGTTATAAAATTAATACGTGAATTCCTTGACAATAAAGGATTTATCGAAGTAGAAACGCCTGTTCTTCATAATACAGCTTCAGGCAAGCCTTGTATATATCGCTGGAGTTTACGATGCTTTCTGCCGTTCCGCCCGTCTGTGCCACAGCTTCCATCTCGTCGGTTGCCATTTTTTTGCCAAACAGGCCAAACAATCCGACTTTTTTCGGTTTCGCGGTTTTCTCTGAAGTAGCGTTCAGTCGGCGCACGGCATCAGTATAAGGAAGATAGCGAAGGAACTCTCTGTCGCTTGGTACGCATGGTTCCAGCAGTTCTGCAAAGCAGCGATCCAACAGGCCGGTATAACCTTTCCTTCGCAAATAACTTCCTCTATGCTTTTCGTGCCGGTTTTTGCCTCGCTGCAAGCACTGCAGTACTCTTCCAGAATCTTTGCCAACGATACAACGGCAATCGAACGCGTATCTTTATCGACAGCCGCATACCCTGCCCCAAAGGCAGTATGCTGGCTCAGTTGGAAAAGCAGTTCTTTTTCCAGCGGTGTTCCGTCTGGGTACTCGGTGTAGGAGTTTGCCATCAAAACAAAGTCTGCTGCGATCCGATAATTTTCTTTAATCCTGTTTTGGCTCAGTAAGCCTGTTTCCGTTCGGTTGCTCAAAATCAGCAGATGCTTGTTTTCTTGCCCGGCCCAATCCAGCAACTGCGTCAATCGCTCTCTGCTTGTTTCTCTTTCTGCGGATCTGCCCTGCCGGATAAAAACAAAGTACAGTTCATGGCAATTGACCGTCCCACAGTTTGGCTCATACGGCGCTCTGACCTTTTCAAAAATTTCCTTGAAACGATCATCCATAACATCCCAGTAAACGGCTTGAACCAGACTGTTAGCATCGTGGAAAACGTTTTCCGTTTCCATCATTTCGGCTTCGGCATCTGCCCGTTCTGCCTCATGGAAAGAATCCGTTGCCAGATAACGCAGATTTTTTTCTGCTTTGATCCAGCAGCTGTCATAACATTCTTTCACATACGCCTGATATTCCTCGGCTTCCTTGCCAAGAAAAATACTGAGAAGCGGCGCATTGACCCTGCGATAAGCCCCGCCTCTGCTGCCTTTTCCGACCAGCAGCCGACTGCACCGTTCGATCATTTCCTGATATTCTGCCATGCCTTGCACATCCTCATTGAATTTCGATACGGATTGTTCTCGTCCTTATAATACCACGGGCAGCCTGACGCACAGCATTGTGCTGTACGCCAGACTATTTCCGCGATATCAGACAAAAATCAGTTCAAAATATTATAGTTGTCATCCAGGCGCAGCGGCTCCCATGTAGTGCCGTTGTAGATCTGCATCCCTGTGTTCAGCAGAACCCACTGGTTGGTCGTGCTGTCCAGCGCATAACCAGGCGCGCCAGGGCGTGTCTGCATCTGGTGGCCGGTGGCCGGGTCGTAGAGATAGCGGGGCTGCTGCGGCACAACCGGCGGCGGGGGCGGAGGAGTCGGGGTTACCCTGTTGCTCGGATTCGGGTTTTCGCTCGGGATGTACGTCCACTCGTCCTCGTCAAAACGGCTGGCGAGTTTATCAATTTCACGGCGCATATTGTAGTAGAAGTCCAGCAGGTTTGCCCGATCTTCCCTGGAGAATCGCTGCTCCGTCTCGCGCTCCAGATCCTGAAGTGCCTCGCCGTTCCACCACCGGTCCAACGTATACCCGACCACATTGTCTTTCGCGCCCAACTCCCCATTGCCGCGGTCTTTTGCCAGAGCATCCAGATCGCGCCGGGGGCGCTCGTTTGCATCCAGCGCCCGGTAGGTCAGGAACGCCTGATACAGCGGATACTCCTTACCGTACTGGCCGGTGCGGCTGTCAGCGAAAGTAAGGGTTTTGCTCGCACCGCGGCTGTCCTTGTAGGTATAAGAGATCGTTTCCGGGCGCTTGTAATTTTCTCGGCCCTTTGAATCCTTGCAGTCGATCAGCTTGAAGAAGATCATCCACATAAAGGTTTCCATGTCGCTCTGGTACTCGTTAAACGCGGCCGCAATTCCGTCCAGCGTTTTGATTGCCGCATCGAGCTGAGCCTGCTTCTCCAGTTCCCCCCTGACAATCTGCTGCAGCTTAGGGTAATGCAGGAAGTAGTCCATTCGGACGCGTTCAACGACCGAATTGCCCATTTCCGCCTTGCCATCATTTTTCAGAAGATATACCGTTATGCCATCGGTATACATTGTCTTTCTGGCTTGAACCATACCATTTTTGGCGTCGCTCCAGTCTTTCATTTGGAAAGCGCCGTCCTTGACAAACATCTCCGAAGTATACGTCGGAATCGTCACAGCACGGGACTGAAGAATCTGATAATTTGTTCCTGTCGGATCCTGCCGAATCGCTCCACTTTTGATGCCCTTCTGATACAGGTCAATTTTCTTCTCAGCTTGATCGACCATTTCGGGTTTGCTGGAATACGGTACAGGCGTCGGCAGGAAATTCCGCCAGTCTTTCTCACCACTGCCGTCCTCGCCGCGGCCTGTCTTGGCATACAGGTGTGCACCGACGCCGGTCTCAGCCGTTTTTACCGCATCATAAGTTTTTTTCAACTCCACGATTCCCTGATAGGTGTAGCACGGGATACCGCTGCAAAAGCGCAGTGCAAAGATGCGGTCTTTCAAGCCTGTTTTGCGCACCTTAAAGTCCGCCCTGTTTTGGACAAAATTATCTGCTGCATTGCAGATTGCAGACGCCGAGCTGGGAACCGAGAGACTGTTGGTTCTAAACGATTCATTCACCAAGTCATACGTTGGGTCACACCAGAACATTGGCATTGCGCGGTTATAAACCTCTTGAATTACGTTGGTTTGTACATATTGCGCCAAAACGTCTGGGTCTCCCTTTGCCTCCGGGTATTTCTCGAACAGGTAATTCTGAATGCTCTTGTTCATCTGCTCGTTAAATACCGTTTGCATATGTTTGCTGATCAGCAGCGTGATCTTGCCGTCATCCCCGTCCTGCCATGCCGCCGGGTCTGCCAGAAAATACTCCATAATGTTCGGTATTTTCCCCTGGTGCAGGAAACAGGACGCAGTCTCTGTGGGAAACGCTTTTAAGAGCATCACTCTCCGTTCTTTTTCCGCTCTTTCAAAGTATGCTGGCGTATATACATAAATCGTACTCACCTTTTCTTCTTGTGTAAGGTAATCATAATGTATATGTAGCTGACCATGCACTGTGTCCACAAGTTCTGTCAGCGGGAACTCCGGATCTGGCATTTCCAGATAGTTCACAGCCCTGTC